>Ga0255758_10002844_pt1 | contig 15658 bp, 7 predicted proteins | sample 011ome_24_FD_179958 | JGI IMG/M metagenome (GOLD analysis project Ga0255758, IMG submission 179958) | Coastal salt marsh microbial communities from the Groves Creek Marsh, Skidaway Island, Georgia - 011513CT metaG (version 2) | ecosystem: Environmental > Aquatic > Marine > Intertidal zone > Salt...
AAGATTAAATTCTGAAATTACAGGGACTGGCGCGTTAAATACATGTTCAGTAATTGCTGGATTAGCCATACTCCACATTGTAAAAAAAGCAAACCAACTAAAAAATTGAATGACTCCTAATTTTTTCATAATAACTGGCATTTCAACATAATGAGAACTAAACTCTTTAAACATTGACACAAGTCCCTTTTTTTGTTCTTTTCTAAACTTATTTAAATCTTTTGGGGGATATTCTGATGTTGTAAGAATAGTATAGAGAATTGAAATAAAGAAAACTCCCGCGCCTATAGCAAAGGCCAGTTTAACTGAATCTGGAACTATTCCAGGTTCAGAAACATCACTTACACCTAGACTGCTTACAAAATATGGAAGATTACTTGCTATCCAGGTTCCAATTCCAATAATAAGTGTTTGAGTTACAAAGCCATATGAGCGTTGAGATTCTGGAAGTTTATCTGCAACCAACGCTCTAAAAGGTTCCATACTAATATTAATGGATGCATCTAATATCCATAAAAACCCAGCTGCCATCCAAAGAGTGGATGAGTAGGGAACGAAAAATAAAGCTATTGAACTCAATATCGCTCCTATTAAAAAATAAGGTTTTCTTCTTCCTAGTCTTGAATGCCAAGTGTTGTCACTTAGATAACCTATTATTGGTTGAACTATTAAACCGGTTAATGGAGCAGCAATCCAAAGTAAGGGAATACTTGACTCATCAGCACCTAAAGTCTGGAAAATTCTTGACATAAATCCACCTTGTAGGGCGAATCCAAATTGAATTCCGAGGAACCCAAAGCTCATGTTCCATATTTCCCAAAAGCCTAACTTCTTTTTCATAAAAAAATTAATGCGTTTAAAAATTAAATTTTAAATAAATATCTATAGAATGGCAATCAATACTGAAGAGTATAATCTTTCAAAACTATAAATTAATTGAGAAGTAGATTTATAATTTTGAGATGCTAATATATTATAATTTTTGATGATCTATCAAAAAATAAAATAAAAATCTACTACAACGTTGTAGTAGAAAAACAGATAATTTAAGAAGATTCTCTTTTGATTAAAGAGCATTTAATTATCTCAGTTTTAAACTCTGAAGCATCTGTTTTTCCTGTTAATTTATTTATCAAAAGCTTTGCAGATCTTTCACCCATTATTTCTCCGTGTTGACTTATAGTTGATAGTGATGGAGAAGAATATCTAGAGATTACACCATCTGTGAATGAAATTATTGATATTTCATTCGGAACAACTATTTTATTTTTTTTAAGAACTTTTAAGGCTGAGCCAGCATATATTTCATTGACTCCTAAAATAGCGTCAACTTTTTTTGATTTTAGTACTTTTTCTAATTCATCCTCTAAATAGGTCATTTCAATTTGACTTCCTTTTTTGTCTTTTACTTTAATAATTAAGTCACTATCTGGAATAATATCATTGTCTTTCAATGCTTCTAAATATCCTTCGGTTCGTAAATTACCAACACTAACATAGTCTTCAGATGTAAGAAGGAGTATATTCTTTCTATTATCATCAATGAGTGTTTGTGTTGCTTCTTTGGCAGCTTGTTTATCGTTAACAATTACTTTATCACATTTCAAATCTGAAATAACTCTATCAAAAAGAACAACAGGAATTCCTAAATCAATTGTTTCTCTTATGTGATGAAAATCTTGTTTTTTTAAAGTTTCTTTGGCTATGGACATAATTATACCATCAATGTGTCCATTTGCTAATGTTTCCATGTTTAATACTTCTTTTTCAAAAGATTCATTAGAGACAGCAATAATTACATTGTAGCCGTTTTCAGTAGAAAATTTTTCAATACTATTTATTACAATTGAAAAAAAATGATGTACAATTTCTGGAATTATAACTCCAATAGTTTTAGTTTTTCTATTTTTTAAACTTAGCGCTATGTTATTTGGTCTGTAGTTATGAGCTTTAGCAAATGCTTTAATTTTTTCTCTAGTTTCAACTCCAATTTCATGACTATCTTTTAATGATTTTGAAACAGTTGAAATGGATACATTTAATTCGTTAGCAATTTCTTTAAGAGTTATTCGTCTTATCATTTTATTAAAATTAATAACAAATATTTACAATTTCGTTAAAGATAATTAGTATATTTTACTTAATTAATAAAAAAAAAGTTATTAACACTACAACGTTATAGTTTGTTAGCTACAACGTTATAGTTGAATTATTACATTTTTTGTCTTGTTCTTGGTATTAAATTAATATAAATTAGGTGTCGAGAAGTAGATTTTTTAACCAAAATAAAAATCAAAAATATGATGAAATTTTTAACACAAATTCAAATTCTTTTTTTGCTTTTCCTTTCAATTGGAATTTTTGCACAACAAAGTGTTTCGGGTTTAATAACTGATAATTCAGGTAATGCTTTGCCTGGTGTTAATGTTATTATTAAGGGCACTAATGTTGGAGTTTCAAGTGATTTTGATGGAAATTATCAGATCAATGCTGATAATGGTCAAATTTTAGTTTTTTCATACATAGGTTACGAAACTGTTGAATTAACTGTAAATGGAACAAATCAAGATGTTGTAATGGCTGAATCTAGTTCAGAGCTGGATGAGGTCGTAGTAATTGGTTATGGAACTGTTAGAAAAAAAGATTTAACAGGAACTGTAGATTTAGTTACTGAAAAGGACTTTGCAAAGGGTTCTGTTGTTTCTCCTCAACAATTAATTCGAGGAAAGGTTGCAGGTGTTTCTATTGTTTCCAATAGTGGTGCCCCTGGAGACGATTCAAATGTTCTTATTAGAGGAATCGGATCATTGAATTTAAATTCAAATCCGTTGTACGTGGTGGATGGTGTTCCATTGGATTCTGGTGGTGTAGGTGGATCAAGAAACGGTTTAAATGTTATTAACCCTAACGACATTGAGGCAATTAGTATTTTAAAAGATGCTTCTGCTACAGCTATTTATGGATCAAGAGCAGCTAACGGAGTTGTCTTAATTACAACTAAAAAAGGTAAAACAGGAGAACTTCAATATAACTTCAGTTCAAGATCATCCTCATTTACTCCAATAGATTTTGTAGATGTATTAAATGCAAAACAATTCAAGTATGCAGTTCAAGCTACAGGAGTTTCTGATTATATTTCTAGACTTGGTACATACGACACTGATTGGCAAAGAGAAATTTATGAAACTGCATTAGCTCAAAACAATAGTTTTTCTGTTTCAGGAGGTATTGCCAATATGCCATTTAGAGCTTCATTAGGATATACTGATCAAAATGGAATCTTAATGGGTGATAATTTTAATAGATTGACTGGATCATTAAATATTTCTCCATCTTTTTTAGATGGTGAATTAAGAGTTAATCTTAATGCAAGATATGTGAAAACTGAAAATGATTTTGCTAATAGAGGAGCTATTGGATCTGCAGTATTTTTTGATCCAACAAAGCCTGTTTATGGATCGTCAGGATCTTTTGGTGGATATTATACTTGGACAGATTCAACCGGAAAAAAACTTGCTTTGTCTCCTACTAATCCTTTAGCACTTTTAAATTTAAGCGACGACGAATCCACAGTCGACAGAATAATAAGTAATATTAAACTTGATTATGATCTTCCTTTAAATGGTTTAATCGCTACTGTAAATGCTGGTTATGATCAATCAAAAGGAGAAGGATTTAGTTCTCAAGATAAAACTATGCCAACTGACTCAGCTGGGTTTAACGGAAGTATGAACACGTATTCAAACGAAACGACTAACTTATTATTTGATGCTTATTTGAATTATTCAACTGCTTTTTCTAATTCTAATCTTTCTGTAACTGCTGGTCATTCTTATCAGAGTTTTGAATACGATAACTCAAGTACGGCTTCTATTGAATATTTGAATCCAGATGGTTCAGTTAATACAGGCTCTTCAACTAAAAATAACTTTATTGACACTTCAAAAAATGTGTTATTGTCTTATTTTGGTCGTTTAAATTACTCCATTGACGATAAATACTTTCTTACTGCAACATTAAGAGCAGATGCTTCATCAAAATTACCTTCCTCAGACAGATGGGGTCAGTTCTTTTCTGCGGCATTAGCTTATAACTTTTATGAAAATGGAGGTGATAAATTTAAGCTAAGAGTTGGATTTGGTGAAGTTGGAAATGTGAATGGGCTTGGAGATTATAACTTTTTAACTAGATACGTCAGTAGTGACACACAATCTAAGTATGGGTTTGGTAATTCTTTTTACTCTACGTACAGACCTGCACCTATTAACAAGGATTTAAGATGGGAAGTAGGTCAAACTACTAATTTTGGAATTGATTTTACATTTTCTGACTTAAAGTTAGATGGTTCACTTAATTTATATTTAAAGAAAACAAACGATTTAATTGCTACTGCTGTAATTGATCCATTTACCAATTTCGGTACTACTATTGATGCTAATATTGGTGATATGGAAAATAAAGGAGTTGAACTTCAATTAAATTCAACTTTGTATGAATCAGATGATTTGAAGTTTGATTTAAGTTACAATGTATCAATAAACAATAATAAAATCACTAGATTGGAGAACGAACAAAATGTAGGAGGCATTGGTTTTGGAGCCTTTTTACAAAGGCATGAAACTGGAAAAGCTCCATACAGTTATTATGTGTACAAGCAAATTTATGATCATAAAGGGAGACCAATCGAGGGAGCATTTGCTGATTTAAATGGTGACGGTAGAATAAATAATGATGATAGGTACTTTTATAAAGATCCATATGCGGATGTTTTGATGGGGTTAAATGCGTCAATCACATACAAAAATTTTGATTTCAGTATGGCATCTAGAGCTAGCATAGGAAACTACAGTTCTAATAGAATGATGGCAGCTTCAGTTGAAAATCAAATATGGAATTTAGGACGACTAAGCAACGTACATAGTTCGTATTTAGAAACAGGTTTCTTGTATTTTTCTGATAAAAATGGTGTTAGTGATCACTATATTCAAAATGCCTCTTTCTTTAAGTTGGATAACGTAACATTAGGTTGGACTGTAGATAATGTTATTGATAATAATCCGATGAGATTATACATTAGTGCGGATAATTTATTAACCATTACTGAATACGATGGAATAGATCCCGAAATAACAGGAGGATTAGATAGTAATTTTTATCCAAGATCTAGAGCTTTCGCACTAGGACTTGACATTAATTTTTAAATTTTTTGAATATGAAAAAAATATTTTATTTATTTACTTTAACATCCATGATACTAGTATCGTGTCATGCTGATTTAGATCAAGTCCCTACTGATCCTGATCTTTTCACAGAAATTGATGTTTTTAAAGATGTAGACACAGCTAAGGGAGCGCTAGCTAAAATTTATGCAAGTTTAGCTATTACAGGTCAAAAAGGTCCAACAGGAGATCCTGATATTGATCCTAGTTTAATTGATGAAGGTTTTTCTCAGTATACACGTATTCTATATACATTGAATGTTTGTAGTACAGACGAAGCAGTTGTAGGCTGGGGAGATCCTGGTTTACCAAACATTCATGAAATGTCTTGGGATATAAACAACCCATGGACGCAAGGAATGTACTTTAGGCTAGCTCAAGTTGTATCATTCTCAAATTCTTTTATTGAGAATGCTGCAGATTTAGCTGCTAGTAATAATGAAGCTGCATATTTTGTAGCTGAAGCAAGGTTTTTAAGAGCTTATGCGTATTTACAACTTATGGATATGTATGCAAATGTTCCTTTAGTAACCAAAGTAACATCTGAGCTTCCAACTCAAAGCAACAGACAAGAAATTTTTACTTTTGTTGAATCAGAACTTGAAGAGGTTAGTAATTCTCTTCCAGATTCAAGATCAAATGAATACGGTCGAGTTGACAAAGTTGCTGCTTGGGCTCTCCTTTCTAGATTGTATTTGAACGCGTCAGTATACATTGGAACTGATATGAGTTCACAGGTTATTTCTAATGCAGAAAAAGTAATTTCAAGTTCTTATTCATTAAATACAAGTGATGGCAATGGAAACGGCTCTGCTTATGATGAGTTGTTTCTAGCAGATAACAATGTCAATGGAGCTCAAAATGAGTTTATTTTTGTTGTCCAATTTGACGGTTTAAATAGCCAGTCGTGGGGTGGAGCAACCTTTATAGTTCACGCACCAATTGGAGGAAATATGGATGCTTCTATTTTTGGAGTTAATGGTGGATGGGGTGGTCTTAGAACGACTAAGGCTTTAGTTGATAAGTTTGAGTATTCGATAACTGAATTTGACAGTGATGGTTATCCTATATCATGGTCTGATCCAAGAGCTATGTTTCATTCCGATGGTCAAACTTATGAAATGGAGAAAATTCCTCCTTTCAGTGAAGGATATGCTGTTACCAAATTTAGAAATGTTGATATTAACGGAGCGGCAGGTTCTGATTCTTCTGGAAATCACGTAGATACTGATTTAGCAATTATAAGACTTGCTGAAGTTTACTTAAATTACGCAGAAGCTGCTGTTAATGGTGCAGGAGATTTAGAAACTGCTGCAAATCTTATAAATCAATTAAGATCTAGAGCAGGAGCACCAACTATTACAAGCTCTGACTTAACACTAGACTTTATTTTAGATGAAAGATCCAGAGAACTTTATTGGGAAGGTTTAAGAAGATCTGATTTAATAAGACACAATAAATTTGTTACATCAAATTATATGTGGCCATTCAAAGCAGGAGCTGCACAGGGGAAAGCTTCTGATGATTACAGAAAAATTTTCCCCATTCCTGAAGCAGTGCTTCTTGTGAATTCTAACATTAAACAAAATCCAAATTATTAATTATGAAAACTATATTAAAATTTAGTAAACTATTATTATTTACATTTTTAATTGTAAATATATCTTCTTGTGAAAAAGAAGACTATTTAATCTTTACAGCTATAAATCAGAAAGAGGTTAAGTTTCAAAATGAATTTCAAAATGTTTATAAACTATCAAATCAAACACCTGCAAACATAGCAGAGCGTTTAGTTTGGAATGCTCCAGATTTTGATGCTCCAACAACGGTAACTTATGTTGTAGAGATGTCAGTAAATAGTGATTTTTCAACTATTGATATGAGCTCTGGTGATACTTCAAATAATCACCTAGCGGTAAAAGTAAGTTCAATGCTTGAATTTGCTGAAACTTTAGGATTAGACGATGATCCAAATACTACATTAAGTGATGGATCTCCAAATAATACTGGAATGGTTTACGCTAGAGTTACAGCATATGCTGGCACATCTTCTAGTGGTGCTAATCAATCATCAACTGTTTCAAAAACTGCATCTATGAATATTGAGGTTGTTGAAAGACAGGGAGATTGTAAAGAATCTACTTTAAGTACTTGGGGACTTGTTGGAGACGCAGTTAACGGATGGGGTGGAAACAATAGAGGTTTTTCAGCTGGAAATGATGTTCCATTTCTAAGTAATGGTCAAGACGGATTATTTAGAGCTGTAGCAACTCTTTATGATGGTTATATAAAAATTAGACAAGACAATAAGTGGGATACTAATTACGGTGATAATGGTGCTGATGGTACTTTAGAATTAGGCGGAGATAATATTGCAGTTACTGCAGGTCATTATATTATTGATTTTGATCTTACTAATTTAATTATTAAAGTTACACCTGCTGAAACTGTGTGGGGACTTGTAGGAGATGCTACCCTGAACGGTTGGGGTGATGCAGAAGATGTCAAGTTAATGCCTGATCCTTGTAATAACGGTGTATTTATAGTAAATGACGTTGTATTAAAAGATGGATACATCAAATTTAGACAAGACGATAAATGGGATTATAATCTTGGCGATAACGGAGCTGATGGTTCTTTAGAAACAGGAGGAGATAATATTGCTGTATCAGCTGGTACATATGATATTGTTTTAGACACAGCAAATTCAACTTATAAGCTAACAAAAAAATAAATTTTGTTTTTTGATTTATTTAAAAAATGGGTTATCTATTTTGATAATCCATTTTTTTTTAATCATCTTTAAATATGAAACAATTTTTAATCAAATATTTATTAATCGCTTTTTTTTCAAGCAATATTTATTCTCAGGAAACTTTTACAAATCCTATTATTAATGGAGGATATCCTGATCCCTCAATTGTAAGGGTTGATGATGATTTTTATGTAGTAAATTCATCATTTGAATACTATCCAGCTCTTCCTATTCATCACAGTAAAGACCTTGTTAATTGGGAATTGATTGGTTATGGTATCGATAGATCCAGTCAAGCAACAGGTGAAGTAAATTTATATGATGTTCAACAACAAGGAGGAATTCATGCTCCTTCAATTAGATATCATAATGGTCTTTTTTATATAGTTACAACAAACGTTTACAGTCCAAAAGATAATTCCAAACCAACTGAAATGGTTAATTTTATATTGACAGCAGAAAATCCGTCTGGACCTTGGTCTGAACCTCACGTTATTAAAGGAGCACCTGGGATAGACCCTGATATATTTTTTGATGACAATGGTAAAGTGTGGTTTGTTGGTACTCATGATACTGGAAATCCTGATAAAAACGGAATTGGTGAAATTTGGGTTCAAGAACTCGATTTAGATAATTGGAAGCTAATAGGAAAAAGACATTCCATATGGCGAGGTGCTTGTGATGGTTGTTGTGTTGAGGGTCCTCATATTTATAAAGAATTCGATCGCTATTACTTAATGGTAGCAGAAGGTGGAACATCTTACAATCATGCTGTAATGATTGCTTCAAGTGAAAATATTGAAGGCCCATACGACTCAAATCCAAAAAATCCAATATTGACATCAAGACATTTATCTAATAATAATTGGGTTCACAGTACAGGACATGCAGATTTAGTTCAACTTAAAGATGATAGATGGTACATGGTTTCATTAGGTATAAGAAATGAAATGGATTCGACCAGTAATATGGGAAGAGAAACCCATTTAATTCCGGTTTCTTGGGAAGAAGCTTGGGACAATTGGGTTGAAGTTGAAGAAGGTAGGTGGGAGCCTGTAATTATTAAATGGCCAGTGGCTGCTCCTGAAACTGGAAAAGTTGAAAGATACAATCCTGTTCCATTTTCTGGTTTAAAACAATTTAAAAATTATTCTTTTTACGACGACTTTACTAAGCCCTTCCTTGATTTACAATGGAATTTCAGAAGAGTTCCAAGAGAAAATACATACGAATTAAATTCAAAAAACAAAACTCTAAAATTAAATTTAAGTTCTGAATCTTTTAAATTAAGAGGTCAATACAATTTGATGGGTTTTAGACAAAAGGAAACAGAGTTTGAATATTCAGCTAGTATGAATTTTAAACCTAAAAAGAATTTATCTGAGGCTGGTTTGAGTATTTTTTCTCAAGACGATAATTATATAAACTTTACTATTAAAAAACACAACAATAAAACTCTATTAAATTTAAGTGTTAAACCCAGAGACCAAAAACTTGAGCATGTTAAATCACTTCCAGTAACTTATAACGAAAATATAATTTTAAAAGTTTCATCTAAAGAAAGTAAGTATAGTTACTATTATTCAACTGATGATGGTGATTCGTTTAAGAAATTTACTGAAACTGCTGCTAATTTAGTTTTATGTAAAGGTTATATTGGAACAAATTTAGGCTTATATGCTTCAAGTAACGGAGAGAAAACAAATGAATATGCAGAATTTGAATGGGTTAAAAATATAATAGAATAAGAATTATGAAAAAATTTTTGATTTCAATATTAATTATTTTTAGTTCTTGTGAGAAAAGTAAAACTATTATTCATGATACTAATTCATTAGACTCTATTGTTGATAAATATATCAATAATGGATCGCAAGCCTTACTTTTAGTTAGATTGGAAGATAATGATGGTAATTCCATTTATCAATACAGCAACAAGAACGATAAATTAGTTCCTAACCATAAAATAAATGAAAAAACTTGGTTTAGAATATGGTCAATGAGTAAAATAGTTACCATTTCACTAACGATGGATTTAGTTGAGGATGGTATATTGAAGTTAGACGATCCTGTGACTAAATACATTCCTGAATTTACTAACCTTAAAGTAGCTTTATCGAAAGAAGGTAAACCCTTAACAAATTATGGTGAAGGATTAGGTGTTGATGTACTAGAAAATGATGAGCCTTGTCCGTACCAATTAGTAGAAAATAAATCAGAAATGACTGTCTTGCAATTGATAAATCATGAAGCGGGATTTTATTATTCAACAACTGGAATTGATTGTTTAGACAATATTTTGGATTCAAAAAATTTAGCAGCTTCAAAAAATTCTAATGAACTAATTCAGAAATTATCTGAGTTGCCATTGATTAATTATCCAGGAAATAAGCATTTTTATGGACTTAATACTACAGTTTTAGGACTTGTTAATGAAAGAGCTTCTGGTGAAACATTAAATGAACTGGTTAAAAATAGAATTACTGAACCATTAAACATTGATGGTCTACAGTACAATAAGAATTTGAATACTAAGTTATTACCAGTTTTTTCTGGCGTTGATTCTACTATAAGATTAGCCAATGAAGGAGAACTCGATATAATGGGTTCGTATGTACCTGGTTATGGTATAGAAAATGAGTTGTTCATGGGTGGAGAGGGAATGATAGGTACAGCCGACGGTTATGCTGATTTTTTAAGAATGCTTTTAAATCATGGTGAGTTAAATGGTCATCGTTTTTTGGAAGAATCTTCAGTCAAAGAAATATATTCACCTCATACCCAGTTGGATAATGACTATGGTTACAACGGATATAATCTATGGGTAACTAGTAGTTTGAATAAAGAGAAAGGATTCGGAGACGAAGGTTTGTGGACTGGAGGAGGATATGAAGGAACTCACTTTTGGATCGATCCTAAACGTGATTTTGTTGGCTTAATAATGAGTCAAATGTTTGAAACACCTTCACAAGGTCACGGAAGAGATAATGAAATTAGAGGAGAAATTTATAAACAAATATTTAAAAATGAAGAATAGTGTAAATAAAAATTGGATTTATATTTTAATTGGTCTTTTTATTATATCGTGTGATAACGATAAGAAATCTGAAATACAGAACCTTGAGGTAAAATTAACTAATAATATTGAAAGAGTTGAACCTCCGAGTTGGTGGATTGGTATGAAAACAAGGGATTTACAACTTCTTGTTTATGGTAAAAATATTTCTGATTATGTTCCAGTGATTAATAGTTCGAATGTTAAGTTAGTTTCAACTGAAAAAGTTAAAAATCAAAATTATTTGTTTTTAAATATTTCAATTTCAGAAAATGCTGAACCGGAGGATATTGAAATTAACTTTCTAAATGAAGATATTGTAGTTGATAAATATAAATTTTCATTACTTGAAAGAAAAGAGAATGCTTCTGAAGTAGTAGGATTTAATAACTCAGATGTTATGTATTTGATCACGCCTGACAGATACGTTAATGGTGATCCTGAAAACGATGATATTGAATATATGTATGAACGCCCAAATAGAGATAATAATAGAGGTCTACATGGTGGAGATATTCAGGGAATAATTAATAATCTAGATTATATAGAGGATTTAGGGTTTACTACTATTTGGCTTAATCCAGTTCTTGAGAATAATATGAAAAAGTCTTCTTATCACGGATATTCAACTACTGATTATTATAAAGTTGATCCAAGATTTGGAACTAATAAATTATTCAAAGAACTAAGTTTGAAATCAAAGGAAAAGGGAATTAAATTGGTAATGGATATTATACCAAATCATTGTGGATCAGAACATTGGTTTTTTAAAGATCCTCCAATGGACGATTGGATTAACAATCAATCCAAATTTAAACAAACAAGTCACAGAAGAGAAACAATCCAAGATATACACGCTTCTGAAATTGATAAAAAAGATCATGTTGATGGTTGGTTTGTTGAAACAATGCCTGATTTAAATCAAAAAAATCAAAAGATGTCTACTTATTTGATTCAAAATACTTTGTGGTGGATAGAATATGCTGAACTTTCTGGGATCAGAGTTGATACTTATCCATACTCAGATAAAGATTTTATGAGCGATTGGACATATGCAGTAATGGATGAGTACCCCAACTTTAATATCGTTGGTGAGGAATGGTCAGAAAATCCCTCTTTAATTTCATATTGGCAAAAGAATAAAGTGAATCACGATGGATATGTTTCTTATTTACCAACATTGATGGATTTTCCGCTTCAAATGTCTTTTGTCGAAGCTTTAAATGATGATTTTGGTTGGGGAAAAGGATTTGTAAAGCCTTACAGAACATTAGCTACTGATTTTGTCTATCCTAATCCTAATAATCTATTAATATTCCCAGACAATCACGATATGGCAAGATTTTATACTCAAGTAAATAATGATCTAGATTTATTTAAAATGGGTATTGTTTATTATAGTACGATGAGGGGAATTCCACAATTTTATTATGGTACGGAGATTCTTATGAACAGTGATGAAAATCCTGGTGATCACGGTCTAATAAGAACTGAATTTCCTGGTGGATGGTCTGATCATTCAAAAAATGCATTCACTGGCGAGGGACTTTCTAAAGATGAAAAACAAACACAATTGTTTTTTAAAGAATTATTAAACTGGAGAAAGAATAATGAGGTTATTCACAAGGGAAAACTAATACAATTTTCACCAAAAGAAAATGGTATATACTCTTTTTTTAGAGTTTTAGACAATCAGTTAGTATGGGTAATTTTTAACAGAAATAATAGTTCCAGAATTATTGATACATCCAGATTCAAAGAATTACTTTCAAACAAAGAATTTGGATATGATGTTCTTAACAAGAAAAGAGTTTCTATAAATAACAGTATTGAAATAGATAAAAAATCAGCTTTAATTATAGAAATCGAATAGTTTTTTAAATGAAAAAATATTTTTTTTTAATATTTCTAATAAGTTTTAATTTTTTATCCTCACAAGTTCAAGACAATGTTTCTTGGTCTGTAGAACCAAACCCTTTTAATGATTCTGAAAATATAAAAATTACTCTTTCTGGAATTGACCCTTCCAAATGGTCTACTGAAGATGTTTATTTATGGACATGGTTTTATGATTCTAATGATACAAATCCAACATCATGTGATTGTAACGGTGAATGGGATAATTCAAATGAGTCAATGAAGATGACTAAAAAATCTGATGATTCATTTTCTTTTGAGTTCATTCCCTCTGAATTATTTGAATATGAGGGAATTGGTAAAATTGGAGTTTTAGCAAAAGCAAAAAACGGTAATGGTGATAAAAAAACTCCCGATCATTTTTTTGAAGTTGGAAGATTCGAAATAACAATTAACAGTCCTATACCTAATCCTGTAATACTGGAGAGAAATGGATCTGTTACAATATCTACTACTTCTTCGAATGAAATCAATTATTACTTAAAAAAAGACGACCAGATTCTTTTCCAATCTCTTTCCACTAAAACATTTAGTAAGAATATTTTAGGTCCAGACTTTCAAAATGATGGTATTAAAATAAATGAATCAACAACATTAACGTTACTGTGTGAGGACATAAATGATAATTCAAGTTTTATAAATTTAAATTTTGACATTATACTTGAGCCTCAAACAATTACTGAAGAACCCCCGACAAGTTTATTTGATGGTATAAATTATTTTGATTCAAATCTTTACTTACAACTGACAGCCCCAAACAAAGATTTTGTATATGTTTTAGGAAATTTCAATGACTACAAAAGAGATGCCAGTTCTTTAATGAAGATTAACCCAAATAATAACAAGTTTTGGATTAAATTAAGTGGATTAAAAGAGGGTTTTGATTTCTGGTATCAATATGAAGTTTATTCTAAATCTCCTGTAAATGATTCACCAACAGTTGTTAAAGTTGCTGATCCTTTTTCAAATGTAATATTATCAAAATACGATGATTCACAAATTTCATCAAATTCTTATTCAAACCTTCCTGATTTTCCTAAAAATCAAGACGGGGAATTCACTTTTTTAGAAAATTTATGGAATAATGAATACAATTGGAAAGTTAACGAATTTGAAAAACCAAAAAAAGAAGATCTAGTTATTTATGAATTACTTATTAGGGATTTTGACACAGAAAGAACTTTTCAAAACTTAATAGATAGAATAGATTACTTTAAAAATTTAAATATTAATGCAATTGAACTCATGCCAGTCATGGAATTTGAAGGAAATGAAAGTTGGGGTTACAATACTTCTTATCATCTTTCTTTGGACAAGTTTTATGGAACGCAGAATAAATTAAAGGAGTTTATTGATTTGTGTCATGAAAATGGAATTGCAGTAATTTTAGATTTAGCTTTAAACCATGTTTTTGGACGTAGTCCTTTAGTAAAAATGTGGATGAATGACCCTGATTCTAACGGATGGGGAGACCCCTCCTCTGAAAATCCGTATTTAAATCAGTCAGCTAGACACACATACTCTGTAGGCTATGATTTAAATCATCAAAGCGAGTATACTCAGAACTATACTAAAAGAGTAGTTAAGTATTGGATTGAAGAATTTAAAATTGATGGTTTTCGTTGGGATTTAACTAAAGGTTTCACTCAAAATTGTAATGAAAGCAATTATGATTGTACAAATAAATTTCAACAAGATAGAGTTGATCTTTTAAAGTCATATGCTGATTACTCATGGTCACTAGATCCAGGTCATTATGTAATATTTGAACATCTAGGAACTGATGAAGAAGAAAAAGAATGGGCAAATTATAGAATTGATGAAGGGTTAGGAATATTGATTTGGGGAAAAATGACATCAATGTATAACCAATTAACAATGGGTTATTCTGATAATTCTGATATTTCTAGGGCAGATCATAAATCAAGAGGTTTTAATGCCAAAAGGTTAGTTGCATATGCTGAAAGCCATGATGAAGAACGATTAATGTATAAAAATCTGAATTATGGCAACACATCAAACTCTAAACATAATGTGAAAGAAATTGAAGTTGCACTTGAGAGAATGAAATCACTAGGTTCAGCACTACTCTTAATTCCTGGTCCAAAAATGATTTGGCATTTTTCGGAAATGGGCATGGAAAATTCAATTTTTACATGTGAAGACGGAACATATGGAGGAGAAGATTGTAAACTTTCTACTAAACCACAACCTCAATGGAAAGAAGATTGGAACTCACTTAGTAAAAGAAAAGAAATATATAATTATTGGAAAAAACTGATTGAATTAAAGATAAATGAACCTGTTTTTGAAGGCCAATATGAGCTAGGTAAAATTGATCAAAATAACCTACTACCCTCCATTAAAGTTTGGAACAATGATCTTAATAATGATGAATTAAAGTATGTCTATGTTGTTTCAAATTTTGATGTAAATGAAAGATCAGTTGTTCTAGATTTGCCCTATAAAGGGGAATGGAAAAATTTATTGAATGATGAAATGATAAACTTTTCACAAAACTCAACTATTGACATTTTACCTGGAACATCAATTGTCTTAGGGAATTATCTTTATTGTGGTTCTAATGATTCTGATGGTGATGGAGTTGGTGATGTTTGCGATGAGGATAGGGACGGGGATGGTATATTAAATGATAATGACACGTGTCCGGATTCCAAAGTTGGAGTTACAGTAGATGTTACTGGCTGCGAG
>Ga0255758_10002851_pt1 | contig 15631 bp, 15 predicted proteins | sample 011ome_24_FD_179958 | JGI IMG/M metagenome (GOLD analysis project Ga0255758, IMG submission 179958) | Coastal salt marsh microbial communities from the Groves Creek Marsh, Skidaway Island, Georgia - 011513CT metaG (version 2) | ecosystem: Environmental > Aquatic > Marine > Intertidal zone >...
GAGGGTAATTTTTGAAAATTCTGGAAATATTGGAAAAAATTACAGACGACACGATGAAATTGGAACTCCAATTTGTATTACTGTAGATTTTGAAACATTAGAGGACAACTCAGTTACTGTCAGAGATCGAGACTCAATGAGTCAAGAGAGAGTATTGGTAAAAGATTTAAGTCAATATTATCAAAAATATTTTATTAAATAAATTTTAGTAAGTATGAAAATTATAAATGATATAATGGCCACGAGGCTATTATTTTTTATAATGGCTTTTTTTGTTGGGTTATGGACTATTAGAATTCCTACCATCAAAGATCAAATTAATACTGATTATTTTGGTATTGGATTGGTAATGGCTACTTTTGCAATTGGGTCAATTATTGCCATGGTTTTTGCAAATAATGTAATTAAAATGAGTTCTACTCGAACAGTGCTTTTATATACAAGTATTTTGCAAGCAATTTTATGGCTTCCAACTCCATTTATTTCTTCTTTGGAACTGTTTATGATCTTTTCATTTATTTTTGGTCTTTGTTATGGAAGTTTTGAAATTAGCTGTAATCTTTATGCATCTAATCTTGAAAAAAGAGAAAAAAAATCAATGATGTCGGGGTTTCATGCTTTTTGGAGTTTAGGAGTTTTAACTGGATCAATTGCAACAAGTTTATTTCTTGAATGGAATATAAGTTTTTTAAACAATGTTGTAACTTATGTAATAATTCTTTTACCTTTAAATATATTTATTGTTTTAAGACTTCATGTTGATCAGATTGAAAATACTGAAAATAAACATACTATTTTTTTTATATGGCCATTACTAATTTTTATATTAGCATTAATTGCCATGGTCAATGCTCTTACAGAAGGAAGTGTAGATGCTTGGGGAGCTCTTTACATGAGAGATTTTATTCAAGTTGATGGTTTTTTAATAGGTTTAGCAACAGTCAGTTTTAATATTTTCATGGTAATTGGAAGGCTAAGTGGAGATTGGATAAGAGATAGAATTGGTGTGTATAATTTTCTCACCATACTTTTTATAACCTCAATTTTAAGTCTATATATATTGTATTCATTTGATAGTATTCTGGCAGCATTATGCGGTTTTGCATTATTGGGAATTGGAACTTCAGCTATAATTCCTATTGCTTATAGTCTGGCTGGTAAAGCAGAAGGGGTAGATAGTGGAGCCGCAATAGCAATTATCTCTATTGCAGTTTACGGAACGTTTATGGGCGCTCCAGCTACATTAGGCATCATAGCAAATAACTACGGAGTTAATTCTATATTTTTTCCTATTCTAATTATATTTTTATTTATCTTACCTATTATTTTTGCTTCAAGAAGACTTTTTACAAAATAAATTCTAAAACTAGACCTTCATTAGTTTTAATTTTTTGTTTTGTATTTATTTTTTTTTCAGCTAACTCTATTTTTAACATTGCAAGTACAGAGTTATTTTTGATACTAATAATTTTTCCAAATTCACTTTCGTCATCTTTTATGATTTGACCAATTAATGGAGAGCCATCTTTAATTTCTAGGGAATAAATTTTCTTTTTAAGTAGAGATCTATACTTCATCCTAGCTGTAATCTCTTGACCTACATAACAACCTTTATCCCAAGATATTGAATTTAGGTTTTCAAAATTATTTTCTAGTAATAAGGATTTATTTTCTTCTAAATCATAATGTGAAAGAGGTACCATGTTTTTAATTAATATCTCGTGGTACTTTTCTTCATTAATTTCAATAAAACCATTTAATACTTTAGGATTTTTTTTTGAATGAATTAATTTTAAGCCAATATTTGCATTCCTCGGATCAATATCAAAAATAAAAGTATCTTGATCTTTTTGTAAATCTCCAAATATAGAAAATGAATGTAGATTATATATTTCGTTTATATATATTTTTGATCTAAGTTTATACAGGTTTAATTTTTTTAATAATTTTTCATAAAAAAAAGAGTGCGTTTCTAGTAAAAACTTTTCATCTTTTTTAAAAATAAAGAAATCTGATAGGAATTTTCCCTGAGGGGTGAGTAAACAGGAATAAAGAAAATTGTCTTTAGAGCACTTTTTAATATCATTTGTAATTAAGTTTTGAAGAAATTCATTACTATCCTGACCTTCAATTGATAGAAATCGGGAATTACTGTTTTTATAAAAGTATGGCACTGTCATACTATAAGATATATATGCTTATTATAAAATTGTAATGAGATTCCTGTGAAAATTTTATTTATTTGCTCAAATCTAATTGGTGATACCATCCTTTCATCGGGGGTAATTAATCATTTTATTAATCAAAATAAAGAGGCAAAACTTACATTTGTTGTAGGTCCTACTGCGGCTCCTTTATTAAAAAATTACAAAAATATTGAAAATATTATTATTTTCAAAAAAAGAAAATTGAACCTTCATTGGTTAGATATATTTCAAAAAACTTACAGCACTAAATGGGATATTATAGTTGATTTTAGGTCTTCAGCTTTGTCACTTTTACTTAAAAATAACAAAAAATATATTTTTAAAAAACTTCATAGTATCAATCATATAGAGCAATTAAATTTATCTTTTGGTTTTGAATGTTCAAACTTATTTATACCAACTAGTGATGATGAAGCAAATCAAGTCATCAATCATTTGGATGATTCATTTAAGCATGTGGTTATTTTTCCTGGTGGTAACTGGACTCCAAAATTATGGTCAGCAGAAAACTATAATGAAACTATGAAATTATTAATTAATAGATATGATAAGATTAAATTTATATTAGTAGGCTCATTAAAAGAGAAAAATAAATTTTATAATTTATTAATTAAAGATATTAAAGAAGAATTAATAATTGATTTATTTGGGTATAATTTAACTTTAACATCCGCATATATGAAAAAAAGTGATTTTTTTATAGGTAATGATTCAGGGCTTATGCATTTAGCTGTAGCAAGCAAACTTAGGGTTATATCTTTATTTGGACCGACTAATGATGCAGTTTATGGCCCTAATGGTTATAGGAATATTGTTATAAGAACTAAAGAAAACTATGATTATTTTAAATCTTTAAAAATTAATGAAAATAAATCATATATGGACTCAATTAAGCCAGAAACAGTATTTAAAAATTGTGAAATAATTATAAATGACAACTTCAATTAATATTATACAACCTGATGACTGGCATGTTCATTTTAGAGAGGATGAAATGCTCAAAGTAGTTACAAAATACTCTGCTAGAGTAAATAGAAGATGTATTGCTATGCCAAATACATCAACACCAATTACTTCATCGAATCAAGCTATTCTATATAAAAAATTAATTGAAAGCAACTCTCAAAGCACAAACTTTGAAGCTTTAATCCCATGCTATTTAACAGATAGTCTTAACATAGATGATTTTACTTACGCTTTGCAAAATAAAATTTTTGTTGGTGGTAAATTATATCCTAGTAATGCTACAACAAATTCTCAACATGGAGTAAATGATATTAAAAAAATATATAATATTTTTGAAATTATGGAAAAAGAAAATAGTGTTTTGCTTATTCATGGTGAATTAAACAGAGATGACATTGATATTTTTGATAGAGAAAAATATTTTATTGATGAAGAACTATATCAAATTAGAAACACTTTTAAAAACTTAAAGATTGTCCTAGAGCATGTTTCAAGTGATTACGGTATAGATTTTATAAATTCTAATCAAAACATAGCTGGTACAATTACGCCTCATCATATGTTACTTACAAAAGAAGATGTGTTTAAAAATGAGGAGATAAATGTACATCATTACTGTATGCCTGTAGTAAAAAATGAAAAAGATCTTATTGCTCTAAGGAAAGCTGCTTGTGTTGAAAATAGTAAATTTTTTCTAGGTACAGATTCAGCTCCTCATCATACAAATGATAAAGTACAGCATCAATCACTTAAACCTGGTATATTTTCTTCACCATGTTCAATAGAATTGTACGCGACTATTTTTGAAGAAGAAAACGCATTAGATAATTTAGAACAATTTTCTTCAATTAATGGACCTCAATTTTATGGTTTGGAAATTAATACAGAAACTCTAACTTTAGCTAAAAAAAGTATGGAGATTAATGAATTTACTAAAGAAGGAAATATAAGGATAAAAAATTTTTCCTTTGATAAAAAAATTAATTGGAAAGTCTTATAAATAAAAGTATAGGAATAATATGAGTATAGGAACTAAATTATATACGTGGATGTATGGCAAACTTGTTGGAACTGATGAAGTTGGCAATAAGTATTATGCAAATAGTGAAAACTATAAACATTTGAATACAAAAAGATGGGTGATGTTTAGTGGAGAAATTGAAGCTTCTAAAATTCCACCTCATTGGCATGCATGGTTGCACAAATCAATTGATGAACCTCCTCTTAATTATTCACATAAATATTCATGGCAGAAAGATCACAAACCTAACATGACTGGCACAAAAGATGCTTATTTCCCTCCATCTAATCCATTATCAAAAGATTATAAGCCAGATCATGTAAAGGCTGATTATGAATCTTGGTCTCCTTAAATTTTTTTTTATAATTCTATTTTATTCTTATCCAGTATGGTCAGAACCTATACAGAAGCAATATGCAAATTTTAAACTTCTGGATAAAATATCAAATAAGTTAATTGAAAAGTCTATAAAAGTTAATGAATCTGATTTTATTGAAACTCTTAATATTCAAGTTTTTTCGTGTTTAACTGAGCCACCAAATGAAATACCAGAAGATTATGTGCTAATCGAAGTAAAAGATAATTTTCAAGAACAAGAGAAATCAATTTATAAAGGTTGGATGATATCTTCATCACCTGATGTGACACCACTTGAGCATCCTATTTATGATTTATGGTTGTTAGGCTGTAGTAATGATAACACTTCTTGAAAGTTGTCTATAAAGGTAAAAATTCTATTATAATTAATGCTTGCTGATAATTTTTCTAAATAAATCTTGTTATGAATTTCAAATGCACCAAATTGTATTAAATGTTCATTATAAAATTGAGAGTCAAGTAAAGAAAACAAATTTTTTTTTAAGATTGCGATTAAATATAATAGGCAAAATTTGCTTGTATTTGATATTTCGCTAAACATACTTTCACCAAAGAAACATCCACCAATATGGACTCCGTACAACCCACCAACTAATTTGTCTTGATCATAACATTCAACACTATGAGCCATTTTTGCGTAATGTAAATTTAGATAAGAGTCAAATATTATGCTATTTATCCAAGTTCCGTTATCTTTTCGATTAGCTAATTGACATTTAGATATAACTTTTTCAAAATTATTATTAATTTTAAAAGTATAAGTATTCTGTTTAAATAATTTATATAATTTTTTAGGAACATGAAATTTTTCAATTGGAATTATAAACCGTTTCTTAGGTTGGTATAAATTAACAATTTCACTGTAGGCATTATCAGCCATTGGAAAAAGACCTTTTTTATAAAATTCTAATAAATTTTTAATAGGTATTATTCTGCTCAATTGAAAGTAGACATAAAATTTATGTCGTATTTTCCAGACTTAAACTCTTTAGTCATAATTATTTTTTGATGCATTTGAATATTGGTATTAATACCCATAATTACATATTCTTCTAATGCTCTCTTCATCCTTGCTATACATTCTGATCTATTATCAGCATAAGTGATAAGTTTTCCAATCATACTATCATAATGAGGAGGAACTGAGTAACCTTGATAAACTGCAGAATCAACTCTTACACCTAAACCTCCTGGTTGATGATATTGTGTTATTTTACCTGGAGAAGGTATAAAACTCTCAGGGTGTTCTGCATTAATTCGGCATTCGATAGAGTGGCCTTTAATTTTGATATCATTTTGAGATATTATCAATTGTTCACCTGATGCCGCTAATATTTGTTGCTTTACTAAATCTATACCGGTGACCATTTCAGTAACAGGGTGCTCTACTTGTAAACGAGTATTCATTTCCATGAAGTAAAATTTATCATTTTCATATAAAAATTCTAGTGTTCCAACTCCTTCATAACCAAGAGAAGATACTGCTTTTTTACATAATTCACTTATTTCTATTCTTTTTTCATTTGTTAAAAGTTCGCTCGGACTTTCTTCAATAAGTTTTTGATGTTTTCTTTGTATAGAGCAATCTCTCTCGCCTAAAGTAACAACATTGCCATGACTATCGGCTAATATTTGAATTTCTATATGTTTAGGGGTTGTTAAGAATTTTTCTAAATAAACTTTATCATCATTAAAAGATTTTTTAGCTTCAGCTTTTGCTGAATTAATAGCTTTTTCAATTTCATTATGATTTGTAACAACTCTCATTCCTTTTCCACCACCACCACTTGCTGCTTTAACAATAATTGGTAGTTCTACATTTTTAATAAACTCATCTATTTTTACTTTATCTGATATATCATTTAATCCAGGGACGGTTGGGACTTGATTATCATCCATTATTTTTTTAGCATCAATTTTGTTACCCATAACTTTTATATGCTTAGAATGAGGTCCAATAAATTTAATATTGTGCTCTTCTATAATCTCAGCAAATCTCTGATTTTCACTTAAAAAACCATATCCTGGATGAATACCATCAGCATTTGTTAAAGTAGCTGCTGTGATAATTGCTGGAATATTTAAATAGCTTGATTGTGCCGATGCTGGCCCTACACATATGCTTTCGTCAGCCATTCTTACATGCATTGCACTCTCATCAGCTTCTGAATGAATTGCAACAGTTTTAATTTCAAGTTCTTGACAGGCTCTTAGAACTCTTAACGCTATTTCGCCCCTATTTGCGATTAAAATTTTTTTGAACATTATTCAAAAATTAAGAGATGATCTCCGAATTCAACCGGCTGACTATTTAAAGTGACAATCTTTTTAATAACACCAGATTTTGGTGCTTTTATTTCATTAAATGTTTTCATTGCTTCTATTAATAAAAGGGTATCTCCAGCTTTAACATGCTGACCTTCTTTAACATATGCCGGGGAGTCAGGATCTGCTGAGAGGTAAGCTACTCCAACCATAGGTGATTTAACTATATTTTCTTCTTTTATTTCGTCTAAAGCAATTTTTTCTTCAGAAACATTTGTATTGGATGCAGGAATTTTTTCAGATACCGGAGAGATTATACTTGATGATTCAGATGAGAGCTCAATCTCGTAATCACCTTTTTTAATTTTAATTCTAGATAAATTACTTAACTTTGTTTCTTTTGTTATTAGTTTAATATTTTCAATATCTATTTTATCGATTTTAGTCATACTGTCTCACTATAAATTAAATTTTTAATTGCATCAATCGCTAGAAGATATCCATTCTCGCCAAAACCACAAATTACACCATTTACTGCTTCAGAAGTTATGCTTTTTCTTCTGTAATCTTCTCTAGCATAGATATTAGAAATATGAATTTCTATCTTTGGTTTTGAAGTTGCTCTAAGAGCATCAAGTAAAGCTAATGATGTATGAGTGAATGCAGCTGGATTTATTATAATACCGTCAAAGTCACTATCTGCAGAGTGAATTTTTTCAATTAATTCTCCTTCATGATTGCTTTGAAAAAAAGAACACTCAATGTCATTTTTTTTGCAATGTAGATTACACAAGGTTTTAATCTTCTCAAGCGTTGTATCTCCATAAATTTTTTTTTCCCTATTTCCTAGCAGATTTAAATTAGGTCCATTAATTATGAGAATTTTTTTCATTTATATCTTCTATTTAAAATGTTTACTTAAAGCAAGTTCTTGGTTTTGATAGTTAGAATTAATACCTGAACCATATACAATAGTTGTTTTTTTATTCAATTTTTCATATTTAATTCGTGCTATTGTTTGCCCATCTTCAAGTATAAAAGGTAATTCATTAGTTTTAACTTCTAATACAGCGTAAGATCCTAATGGGTCACCAAAGCCAGGATCAAAAAAACCAGCATAATGAGCTCTAAAATCCCCAATACCTGTATCATAAGGGACCATTTCTCCAGCCAAATTACTTGGAATGCGAATCTTTTCTTTTGATTTAAGTATGTAAAATTTATTTTTTTCAATAATTAAACTATTATTAGAAGGTTTAAGAGGTTCCCAAAATTTTTTTATTTCATAAAAATTAATTTTACTAAAATTTATGTTTGATGATGTTTTTTTTGCTACATATGCACATACTTTATTATTATTTGAAAGATCAACTGAAACCCTTAAACCATTTTCTATAATATGTTTTTTGCCAGTAAAGATAATTGGAGTTTGTTTATTAATTTTTTTTAAGTTTTCATCATTTAAGTAATTATTTGATTTTTTTCTTAATCTCATTTGGTTTAAATTATCTCCTTTAGAGACTCTAATATCAAAAGATCTAGTTGTTATTTCTAAAAACATTTCTCCATTATAATTTTTAGGTATTTTCTCGTATTCATCACAATAATCTAAAATAGTTCTGCAAAAAATATTTAGTCTCCCAGTACTACTTTTTGGATTGCAATGTCCCGTAATGGAGTCGCTCAAATTTAGTGTTTCATTAAGTTTAACAATATATGTTTTATTTTTTTTAAAAAGTTTTGATGTTTTTAAACTTATTTTTTTTGAATATATTTTTTTTATTTTATTTCTTACTTTTTCATCAGGACTTAGAAAACTAGTTTTAATTTCATAGCATTCTTCACTTAAGGATAGATCAATACTCGAAGGTTGAATTTGTGATTTTTTGAAACTTAAGCTTTTTATTTTATGATTATTGTATAGAGAAAGATAATCTTCATATACCAACGTACCAATCATAGATTAATTATATAGTTTTATAATTTTTTTTAAATTGTAATCTTTTGTTTGTTTATTTAATTCATTTAATATTTGTTTGGCGTCATTGTTTTTAAATAATAAAGTTTCAAACAACAGCATCCACTCATCATATTGTAAGAATTTTGTTAAATCATAATACTTAATTAATATATTTTGATTGTTTGGAAAATATTTTAATAGATTTAGATTGTTAATAAAAAAATCTTTATTAAATTGATAATCAATTTGATTTAATGTTGAATTAACAAATATGTTATATTTTGCGTAATTGTTATTTGGTTGTTTATGTATAACTTTTTTATAAAATTTAATAGCTTCTTGAGAATATCCAAAAGATAGCAATATATCGGCTTTAGTCTCCATAATAAAATAATCATTTTTATTTTTGGAGATCAAAAAATTTATTTTTTCTAGACTTTCAATTAAATTGCCTGACTTAGAAAATTGTATTGATTCATAATATATTTTTTGGTCATTTTTAAGTTTAGTAATCTTGCCCTCGTCTGTGTAAGCCATGAATTTAGCTTGAATAAAATCAAATTCCCTTTGGTAATTTTCATCAAAATTATAAAACTCACCTTTGGTAGTATTTTCAATTATATCATATCTTTTTTGGAATATTGGGTGAGTAGAAAATTTTTTTAATTCCTCATCCTTCAAATAAGCACTAGTTTTGTTCTCTATAATTGAAAGCAGATCCTTAACTGGCTCCGTTGGAAGTTTTAAATTGTTTATAGTTTCAATTGCATAAATATCCGCTTCTATTTCCTGTTCTTGAGAAAAATTAAAATAATAATTGTTCACAGCAGTTTTGTTTAGAGCCAATACATTCAATATAGCTGGTTCTCCAATGATCATTGAACCTACTACAGTTGCTAAATTAGTAAAAGAATTAATATTTGTTAAATTTTTAATTTCTGCTTTTCTTTTTGAAATATGATATTTTTCAATATGGCCAATCTCATGTGCTATAACAGCAAGAAGAGCAACATAATTTGGCGAATATGTTAATAATCCTGAAGATATATAAATTATATTGTCTTCAGTTACATATGCATTTGGAAATTCATCTTTGTAAATTCTAAAATTTATTTTTTTATCATAAGAATTTACAGATAATATTTCTGAATAGATTTTATTAATAAATTTTTCTGTATGATAGTCATAAATTTGAACTGCAAAAATATTTTTAGAAAAAAATAAAATTAAAATAATTAATAATATTAAATAAAATTTATGACCACCAACCAGTTTTATCATCAGTTTTTGACTCTTCTTTTGCTGCATCAAAATTTGCACTTTCATTGGGCTTATTATCTATTTCTTCAGTTAGCTTATCATCTTTCAAATTTTTTTTAATATATTTTATTTTTCCAGTTTCTTTGATTTTATAATTTTTTTTTATTTCTGTTTTTTTCTTCACTCTTGTTTTCTTTTTTACAACTTTCTTTACTGTCTTCATTTCTTTATTTTTATTTTCAAAATTTATAATTTTTTCATTAAATTCAACTGATGGCTCGTGCAGAGATAATTGATTATCAAAACTAAAACTAATTTTTGATTTATATTTATTTTCGAGCTCAGTTATTTCTTGGTTTTTTTTATTTATTAATGTTTCAGCAAGGGATGTATTGCATTTTACACTTATATTTTTCTCTTCAGAGATTTTTTCTTTTATTAAATTAATTATCATATCACTTATTGCATCTGAGTTTAAGATGAGCCCAGAACCGTTACAATAATTACATTTATCAAAAGTCTTATCGATAAGGCTAGATCTTAGTCTTTGTCTAGAAAGTTCTAGCAATCCAAACATACTTATTCTGCCAACTTGAATTCTAGCTCTATCTTTGTATAGAGCAGATTTTATAGCTTTTTCTACCTTGAAATTATTTCTATAATCATCCATGTCTATAAAATCTATAACAACTAATCCACCCAAATCTCTCAGTCTTAATTGCCTTGCAACTTCAACAGCTGCCTCAAGGTTAGTTTTTAAAGCAGTGTTCTCGATATTTCTTTCTGTTGTATTTTTGCCTGAATTGACATCAATTGCAACAAGTGCTTCTGTAGTATTAATTACTATAGAACCTCCTGATTAAATCATTTATTTGATTTTCTATATTGTGATCTGCGTAAAGAGATTTTTCATTATTTTTATGAATTTTTATTTTCTTTGTTTGACCTGGTGTTAGATTTTTTGACAGTTTTTTAATTAAATCAAATGCTTCTTTTCCCTCTACTATGATCGATTCTACATCTTCTGTTAACATATCTCTTATTGTTCTTTTTAAGATGCTTCCCTCTTCATATATTAATTTTGGAGCTTCAGATTTTATAGTTAATTGCCTTATTTTATTCCATTGTGAAATTAAGAAGGACAAATCTTTAGCAATCTCTTTTTTTGTTTTACCTATTCCTGCAGTTCTCACAATAACTGACATTTTTTGAGGTATATTAACTGAGGTTAAGATTTGTTTAAGTTTTTTTCTTTCTTCTAGATCTCCAATTTTTCTAGATATTCCATCATTATTTAGGCTGTTAGGCATTAAAACACAGTATCTACCTGCAAAAGATAAAAAGGTAGTTAATGCTGCTCCTTTTAAGCCTCTTTCCTCTTTATTAACTTGGACAAGAATAACTTGTCTAGGTTTAATAACATCTTGAATTTTATATTTTCTAAAAAAATTTATATAATTTTTTTTTGGATTAATTGTTTTAGCTCTTTTATTTTCTTTTTCATCTTCATTATCTATATGATTCTCAATTATTTCATCCTCTTGATCTTTGAATGAAGGTTTTGCACTTTCTTCATCATTTTCATTATTTTCTGTTAATTCATCATATAATTTTTTTACTTCTTCTTTATCAGTTAATGGTATTTTAAAATAGTCAGGATGAATTTCAGTCAAAGGTAAGAAGCCATTTCTATTAGCCCCAAATTCAACAAAAGCAGCTTGTAAAGACGGCTCTACTCTAGTTATTTTTGCAAGGTATACATCACCTTTTACTGAATTTTTTTTGTTAGACTCTATTTCAAAGTCATCTAGTTTTTCATTAAGTGTAACTGCGATTCGTGTTTGCTCTGAATTAGATGCGTCAATAAGTATTGTTTTAGACATTTTTGGGAAACTCCGTTGTGTATTTTGAATAACTTGTTCATTTTGATTAGAATTTGTATAAGTAATAAATTTTTGTTAATTGTTCTCTATTGTCATATTTTAATCAATTTCACATCTAGTTTTATAAATATGTTTAAAATATTAAAAGTATCTATAATTTTTTTTATCTTTTCAGCGATCATAGTTAGTTTGTCGTTTTTTAGTCTGTTATGGAAATATAGTTCTGAATTACCAAGCTATAGTAAAATCGCTCAATATAAACCAGAATTATCTTCAAGACTCTATAGTTCTGATGGTTTTTTATTAAAATCATACCATCGAGAGGAAAGGATCTTTATTCCAATTGAGAGGATTCCAAAAAAAATAATTAGTGCTTTTTTATCTTCCGAAGATAAAAAATTTTATTCTCATTCTGGCATAGACTCTATTGCTATAATTAGAGCAGCAATATCGAATATAATAGCAACTTTTAATAATCAAAAACTTATTGGAGCTTCAACTATTACACAGCAAGTTATTAAAAATTTATTATTATCAAATGAAGTTAGTTTTGATAGAAAGATTAAAGAAATATTACTGTCTATTAGAGTAGAAAATATTTTAAGCAAAAATCAAATATTAGAATTATATCTTAATGATATTTATTTAGGATTTAGATCTTATGGAATTGCTGCAGCTAGTTTAAATTATTTTAACAAATCAATTAATGAGTTAGATTTAAGTGAAATTGCTTTTTTAGCCTCATTGCCCAAAGCTCCTAATAATTATAATCCAAAAAAAAACTATGTTAAAGCTATTGAAAGAAGAAACTGGGTAATTGATAGAATGTATGAGAATGGTTTTATATCATATGAAGATCTCAGATTTAAAGATAAGCCGATTAAAATTTATGAAAGAGAAAATAAATCTTTTGTAGGAGCTGATTATTTTTATGAAGAAATTAGAAAAAAACTTTTTTTAAATTATGGAACTGAAACTCTATACTCTGAAGGCTTAATTATTAAAACTTCTCTAAATACAAATTTGCAGCAATTAGCCGAACAGTCTCTGATTAATGGCTTAATTCAGTATGATAAAAAACAAGGCTGGAGAGGTGCTATTGGAAATTTAAATGAATATAATCAAAAATTTGAAGAGGCTATTAAAAAAATCATAAACCCATTTCCTAATAAATGGATTTTGACAAAAATCGAAAAGGTAGGCTCAGCTAAATTATTTCTATCTAATATTAAGCTTGAAAACATTGTGATTGATCTTAAACTTCAATCAAATAAATGGTTAATAAATAAAAAATTTAAAAAAAATGATTTATTGTTTATTGAAAATTATAATTCATCTTATGTCATAAGACAAATTCCAGAAGTTAATGGTGCAATAATAGTTATAGATCCTTTTTCTGGTGATATTCTAGCTATGTCAGGTGGTTTTAGTTTTAATCTGAGTCAATTTAATAGATCAACACAAGCTAAAAGACAGCCTGGATCAGCATTTAAACCATTTGTTTATATATCAGCATTAAAGAGTGGTTACACGCCCTCTACTCTAATATTAGATGCTCCTTACGTAATAGATCAGGGTCCGGGTTTACCAAAATGGAAACCTGCTAATTATTCTGATGAGTTTTATGGCTTAACAACAATGAGAACTGGTATTGAAAAATCAAGAAATTTGATGACTATAAGATTAGCAAATAAAATTGGTATTGATACAATCCTTTCTTCAGCTAAAGATTTTAAAATAGAAAAATATTTAGATAAAAATATGTCAATGTCACTAGGGTCAGGTTTAGTAACATTAATTGATTTAACAAATGCTTATGGTATCATTGCAAATGGAGGTAAAGAAATTAAACCAAACATTGTTAAAAGTATTTATTCAAGGGATGGAAAAAAAATTTTAGATAATTCAAATAAGCTTTGTAATAATTGCAAATTAGAAATGGTAAGTATTAACTCTGAATTACCTAATATAAACAATACTGCTAAAGAGATAATTGACCCTAAAATTTCTTATCAAATTACATCTATGATGGAGGGCGTTATACAAAGAGGAACAGCAAAAAGTTTAAAAGAATTAAAATTCCCACTTGCTGGCAAAACAGGCACTACCAATGATAATAAAGATGCTTGGTTTGTTGGCTATTCACCAGATTTAGTAGTTGGAGTTTTTGTTGGTCATGATACTCCAAAAAACTTAGGATATAAGCAAACAGGTTCATCTGTAGCAGTTCCAATATTTAAAGATTTTATAAAAAAATCTAATACTAATAAAAACAATACTCCATTTAGAGTGCCATCTGGAATGAGCTTTGTTACAATAAATAATAAGACAGGACTGCCTTCAGGCAATAAAGATAGTATTTTGGAAGCATTTATTGAAGGATCTGAGCCTTATACAAAGGATGACATCAGCATTTTGGACTCTTTAGGTATAATTAATAATTCCATTTCCGGAACAGGTGGTTTATTAACTAATTAATGGAATCAAGAGAAAAAATTATAGAAAATTTAGAGATTGTAAAAAAAAATTATGATTTACTGAGGAGGGGAGTTTGACTTTTCAGCATTAAAAATACAATTAACAGAATTAAAAAAGAAAAGTGCAAACCCAGAAATCTGGAAAGATAACAACGCCAAACCTATATTTCAAAAATTAAAAAAAATAGAAAATAAAATCCAAAATTTCAATATAATTAAGGAAAATCTCGATTATTTTCAGGATTTATTCAAGATAGCAGTTTCAGAAAATAATGAAGATTATTTTGATCAACTTTTGCCTGAAACTACTAAACTTCTTGATATTTCAAATAAATCAAGACTTGAAAATTTAATGAGCGAAAGTGCCGATCCTAACAATATTTTTCTTGAAATTCATGCAGGAGCAGGTGGAACAGAAAGCCAAGATTGGGCAGAAATGCTTACAAGAATGTATATGAGATGGGCTGAAAAAAAAGAAGCGAAAATATTACTTTTACAGGAAACAAGAGGTGAAGAGGCAGGCATAAAATCAATAACAATTAAAATTGAGAAAGACTATGCTTATGGCTGGCTAAAAAGAGAAAGCGGCATTCATAGGTTAGTAAGAATTTCACCCTTTGATAGTAATAAGAGAAGACATACAAGTTTTGCAAGTGTATGGGTATATCCAGAGATAGACAATAAAATAGAAATTGAAATTAATGAATCAGACCTAAGAATAGATACTTATAGAGCCTCAGGAGCTGGTGGTCAGCATGTTAATACTACTGACAGTGCAGTACGAATTAAGCATATTCCTACTGATATTGTTGTTCAATGTCAAAATGATAGATCTCAACATAAAAATAAAGCCTATGCAATGAATATGCTTAAGTCCAGAATTTATGAATTTGAAATACAAAAAAGAAAAGAAAAAGAAAATGTTTTAAACAATCAAAAAAAACAAATAGGGTGGGGTAGTCAAATCAGATCATATGTGCTGCACCCATACAAACTAATAAAAGATTTAAGAACTAATCATGAGTCATCTAATATTAATGATATTTTGGATGGGGAGATTGATAACTTTCTTGAAAAATCTCTATCTTTATAAATACTATTATTTAATTTTTAAAATTCCAATATTTTTTTTTCCAACACTAATCTTTATTTTTGAAAGCTTTAGATAAGAGTGAAGAGATAAATCTTCTAAATTAAAAATTTTATCATTAATT
>Ga0255758_10002868_pt1 | contig 15557 bp, 16 predicted proteins | sample 011ome_24_FD_179958 | JGI IMG/M metagenome (GOLD analysis project Ga0255758, IMG submission 179958) | Coastal salt marsh microbial communities from the Groves Creek Marsh, Skidaway Island, Georgia - 011513CT metaG (version 2) | ecosystem: Environmental > Aquatic > Marine > Intertidal zone >...
CTTTGGTGGATAGTTTTGATAGACCAAGACCTGATATGAATCCATTGCACCATTGGACCAGAGTGTCAGCCTGGATTCTCATATTCGATTGATCTGCAATTAGAAGTTCAAACTCAAGCGTTGGGTCTGATAATTGAGAGCGAGTATTTTCATAAATATCAAAAAGAGATTGGATATTATCTTGATGACTTAGGTTGTTTTTATCAGCATCAGGGGCAATCTCAGACAGCCATTGATGAAATTCTGTTTCCTGGTTAGCACATAAAAGACCACACAATAGTCCATGAGCACTGGCTATGGTTTCATCGGTATCAAATTTAAATAGGATATCTTGAACTGAATCGAAATCAATCGGATTGGACATTATTGGCGATGATTTTTGGCTAGAATTTGCATGACTGCCATTCTAATGGCAATACCATTCGTGACCTGTTTTAAGATAACAGACTGAGGTCCATCAGCGACATCAGAATCAATCTCAACGCCTCGGTTAATCGGACCTGGGTGCATCACAATGGCATCTTTGCTTGCCAATTTTAGGCGATCATTAGTTAGCCCATAATTTTTATAATATTCCTGTTCGTTTGGAATATCTGCAGCAATCATTCTCTCCTTTTGAAGTCTTAACATCATAATGACATCAACATTCTTGAGCCCTTCATCCATGTCCTCAAAGCAATTAAAAATTTCACAATTTTCTGGGGAGTGTTGAAGACCTGCAGGGGCAATGAGTCTGATATCTTTTACGCCCAATGTTTTCAGTGCGTGAATATCAGAGTGAGCAACCCTCGAGTGAACAATATCACCCACAATGGCGACTGATAAATTTTCAAATTTTTTCTTGATCTGGCGAATGGTCAGAACATCCAATAAGGCTTGAGTGGGGTGCGCATTGATTCCATCCCCTGCGTTCAAGATGGATACACCAGATATATTTTCAGCGACATGATGCGGGAGCCCGTTTTGATTATGACGGATGACAAACATATCAATCTGCATAGCTTTGAGCGTGAGCATCGTATCCAAGAGAGCCTCATTTTTCTTGATGGCTGAGTTGTCTAAATCAACATTAATGACCTTCGCACGATTTCTTTTGGCTGCAATCTCAAATGTATTTCGAGTTCTTGTGGATGGCTCAAAGAATAAATTTGCCACTGACATATCATCCAATGCTTTGGATTTTTTTAAGTTACCCTTTTCATCAAGCAGCGAATCTGCCGTATCTAATATTTGATTGATGTGTTCAGAAGAGAGACCTTCTAGACCTAATAAGTGAATAAGATTGCCACTAGCGTCAAGTTGTGCTTCGTTACTAATCTTATCTGTTTTCATTCAGCCATGTTTGAAGGATTAATTTTGCGGCATATTTGTCGACTTCCCCCCGATCAGAATTCTCATGATCGTGATTATATTTTAGAGTCTTTTTGGCTTCAATTGATGATAAATGTTCATCAATGAGATGGACTGGTATCTGGTAACGCTCATTTAATTTTCTAGCAAATGATTTGGCAATGAAGGTCATTTCCTGATCCTGATTGTCCTCAGTTTTAGGAAGACCAACTATGGCACTGGTTAGATCGTACTGACTCATAAGCCTATCGAAATCTTCCCAGTTGTAGGAACCATCTTTATGATGTTTGATGACATCAAGAGGCGACGCTTCAAAAGTGAGTGAGTTGGCAATCGCTACCCCAATCCTTTTGGTGCCGACATCAAAACCTAGATAGGTTTCAATCATAAATCTTGAAGATGATTGAAAAGCTCCTCTCCAATATAGCCATCTGCCCTTAGGTTGTTTTGAATCTGATAATTTCTTGCAGCACTTCTGGTTTTTGGACCTGCAATTCCATCGGGTTCTCCCGTATCAAAGCCTAACTTATTGAGTTTTGATTGAATCATCATGATGTCCGATTTGCTAAGAGGTTTCTCAATGATTTTTTGTGTCAGCAATTTTTTATCACCAATGAATTGATCGGATAGGTGACCTACTGCAATTGCATACAGGATTGATCGATTCCATTTCATAATGACATTGAAGTTGTCATAAATTAAAAATGCAGGACCTCTATGACCTCCTGGAAGAATGACAGAGGCTGAAATATTAGCCTGAGGAAGTGCACTGCCATCGGCACTCCTAACTCCAAGTGTGCTCCATTCAGTCAATGTTTTTTTAGTTTTAAGTCCCGATGTTGAGAAATCAAAGTCACTTGAGAGTTGAACCTCTCTTCCCCATTTGAATCCTCTCTTCCAACCAAGAATTTTTAAGAAATTCGCCGCACTCTCAAAGATGTCCTCCTGGGTATGCCATAAATCTATTTTTCCATCCGCATTGGAATCCACTGCATAATTTAAAACATTACTTGGCATGAACTGAACCCCGCCCATCGCGCCTGCCCAGGACCCCTTTGTGTCATGATTCAGGAAGCCCTTATCCACCAACCGCATGAAATTTAATAGCTCACCTTGGAAGAATTCAGACCTTCTTTGATCGCTACTCAGTGTGGAAAGTGCATCTGATAACTTGAACGACCCTGTATTGGAGCCATAGTTAGACTCCAGTCCCCAGAAGGCAACAATGACATGGGCAGGCACCCCATACTTTTGCGCAATCTTATTAAGTGATTTTCTATTAAGACTTAATTGCTTCCTGCCCTCATCAATGCGATGTCGAGAGACTCTTTTATCTAGATAGTTCCAAAAGGTTTGGGTGAATTCAGCTTGAGTTCTGTCAAAGCGAATGACTTCTGGATTAAAACTGGATGAGTCTAAAACTAAATTGATGACCTTCTCAGAGATGCCCTCATTCCTAGCCTTTGTTTTAAACTCTGTGATGAAATTAGCAAACTCATCTTCAAAAGAGAGGTTATTGTGATTGCTTTCTGCAAAAATAGGAAGACTTATTAGCAACAAGAAAATGAACTTCAGCATGACGCGATTATACCTTGCAGGATTGGCATTTATATTTCTCTCATCCTGTTCTAATAATAATTTCATAGATGAGATATCAGGTCCAACCATGGGGACTAGTTATTCCATCAAAAGCACCAAAAGGATTAATCAAGAAGAGATTACTGAAGAGTTAGAAAGAATCAACCAAATATTCTCAAATTGGGTGAGTGACTCTGAGATCAATCGATTCAATCATACTAATGTCAATCAGCCCTTCTCACCCTCAAAAGAATTTCAAGAGGTTTTTGAAATATCAAAAAAAATTCATTTGGAAACCGGTGGTTATTTTGATCCTGGGATTAATGACCTCATCAACAACTTGGGCTTTGGAGAAAAACCTGCCAAGAAAATCAACTCGGTTGATGACCTTAAAAAATTAGCTAACCATTCAACTATTGCCTCAATTGATTTGAAGAGTAATCAGCTTGTAAAAAGAGATGAGGTGCAAGTGAATTTTTCAGCCATTGCCAAAGGATACGCGGTTGATCTTTTGGCTGATTTGCTGATCAGCAATGGACATCAAAATTTTCTCATTGAGATTGGCGGTGAGGTGTTTGCTCAAGGTAAAAAAAATTCTGATCCATGGAAGATTGGCATTCAATCTCCCGAAAACCATCAATCATTGAGTATTCCAATTCACAATGAGGGGGTGGCCACTTCAGGAAATTATTTGAATTTCACTCTGGTTGATCACCAGAAGGTGGGTCATATTCTAAACCCCAAAACGGGAATATCTGAGAATAATCATTTGTTCTCTGTCAGCGTGATCCATCCCAAAGTTGCGATTGCTGATGCCTATGCCACCGCATTAATGGCAATGCCTATCGATGAGGCAAAGCGCTTGATCTTAAAAGAGAAATTAAAGGTTATCTTGATAGTCAAACAAAACAAAGCTTATAAAGTTGAAAAAATTAATTTTCAATGAAGTATGATGTCTTCATATGTTGACTCTTAATTCAATTTTCTTGATTGGCATAGGCGCTACCATCGGCGCATCAATCCGATATTTGTTATCCATTTATTTTCTTGAGTTTCTGGAAAAGGGTCTGCCCTATGGAACTTTGTTTGCCAATGTGATTGGCTCATTTATTGCTGGGGCAGTGATTCTTTTGGTGGCAGAGAAGACCAATATAGGTGAAAGCTATCGTCTTTTTTTGGTGGTTGGTTTGGCGGGTTCTTTGACGACTATGTCCACCTTATCGCTCGAGACGTTTGATATGATTAATCTGGGAAATTATCTTCAGGCAGGTTTGAATGTGCTCGTGAATATCCTGGCTTCATTAACGGCTGTCGCCATTGGTTTTTATATCACTCGCCTGATAATTTCTTCTCAATAGCATCAAACAAGACACCGGCAATGTTTGTGTTATAGGCTTTATCGATTTCAACGATACAAGTGGGACTGGTCACATTGATCTCAGTCACATAATCCCCAATCACATCGAGCCCAACAAACATCAAACCTTTCTCCTTAAGAGTGGGTGAGATTTGTTGGCACAGCCAACGATCTCTCTCGGATAACTCCTGTGCAACTCCGCTAGCCCCCTGAGCTAAATTTCCTCGGAAGTCATTTTCTGCCGGAATTCTGGCTAGAGCATAATCGATGGGCTCGCCATCAATGAGCAAGATTCTTTTATCGCCATACTTAATGTCTTCAAGATATTCTTGAAGCATGATTGGGGTTGAGAAATGATGCGTAAGTCTCTCCACAATCTTCCTTATTTCTGTCTCTCCATGACCGACCTTATAAATATCATTGCCACCCATCCCATCTAGCGGTTTTATAACACAGGTCTTTTGATCAGCAATGAATTGATTTATCTCATCTATGTTTGAGGTGACCAAGGTCTTAGGAATACAATTCGGAAAGTTAAGAGCAAACAATTTTTCGTTACAGTCTCTGATCGATTGAGGATCATTCACCACCAATACGCCAGATTTTTTTGCATGATCGAGCATATAAGTCGCATAGATGTAGTCCATATTAAAAGGCGGGTCCTTTCTCATCAGAATCACATCGAGATCCTCCAGAGAAATCATTTCATAAGAGAGTACCTCACACCAAGGATCCTCGGAGGGTTTCATTGAAATTTTTTTGGCGTTTACCTGGGTTTGATGATTCAGATGACTGATGTCATTGGCATCAAAGGCATAGATGTCCCAACCTCTATTATTGGCCTCTCGCATCATCGCCAGGGTTGAGTCTTTTTGAGGATGAATTTTCGAAAAGTCATCCATTAGAACACCTAATTGTTTCATTGAGTTACGGTCTTTTGATGCAAAATTTTGAATTTTAACCTTTTTTTTGATATTATCACCTTCTGCGCTTGAGGAGAAGTGTTAATGGCTTACGCTAATGTTACTTTAGAGCACCCGAAAACGGGTGAACTTAAATTCGCCCCTATGGGGGTTTCTTGGACATCTTTGTGTTTATGTCCTTGCCCTGCTATTTACCGTAAAGACTGGCGCGCATGTGCCTACATGATTCCTTTAACCATATTAACTCTTGGCTTATCGAATATTTTCTTCTGTTTTACTTATAACAAAATATATCTAAACAATCTGAAAAAGAAAGGATTCGTTGAGAAGGTGATTGGCGCTTCTCACGTCAAACGCTCTGAATTTTAAAACCAATTAAGACGACTTCACTAGACATTGAAGGCAATTCAGCGTATCATTGCCTGTTTTTAGTGCGGGGTGGAGCAGTTCGGTAGCTCGTCGGGCTCATAACCCGAAGGTCGTTGGTTCAAATCCAACCCCCGCTACCAAATTAAAACCCCCTATATGGGGGTTTTTTAGTGGTGCATTTTGATGGCAAAAATTGAGGAAAAAATTTTCGATATTGTAAAGCCAACCATTCAAGCAATGGGCTATGAATTGGTGGGTATCGAATACCATGCCAGCGGAAAATTTAGCACCCTAAGAATTTATATAGACATTGATCGTGGTATCAATTTAGATGATTGTGAAAAAGTCTCTAAACAGGTAAGCGATTTATTGGATATAGATGACCCAATCACGGGGCAGTATAGCCTTGAGGTGTCATCACCAGGACTCGAAAGACCGCTCTTTACGATGGAGCACTATCATCGCTTCCTGGGCCATGATGTAAAGATTAAGCTCTATAGAGCAATTGAAGGAAGAAGAAAATTTAACGGGACAATTTTTTCTGTTTCGGATGCGAGTGATATAGTTGAGTTGGCAACTGAATTGGGAAATGTTGAAATCGATTTTAAACTGATTGAAAAAGCCAACTTGGTGCCGGATTTTTAGGAGAAAAATGTATGGACGGTAAAGAACTATTTTTAATTGTTGAAGCAATCTCTAATGAGAAGAATATTTCCAAAGAGGAAGTCTTTATCTCTCTTGAAGAGGCGCTAGCGGTTGCAACAAGAAAGAAAAAAGGTTTTGATGTACAGATCAACATTGATAGAAAGACTGGTGATTATGTGACCAAGAGACAGTGGTTAGTGGTTGCAGATGACGCCAGATACATTGGCGAACATGAAATCGAATTTGATCCTGAACTTCACATCCGCGAGATGGATGCTGAAGGTTTGAAGGTTGACGAGTATGTCACAGAGCCTGCAGAAAATATTGATTTTGGTCGTATTGCAGCTCAAGTTGCGAAGCAAGTGATTATCCAAAAGGTTCGAGAAGCTGAAAGAGATGTGGTGGTCGATAACTACTCACAGAAAGTTGGCGAGGTAGTGACTGTCAATGTGAAAAGAATTGACAGAGGAAATGTCTATGTCGATATGGGCGGCGTTGATGGCATGATCTCTAAGTATGATCTCATCCCTAATGAGTTATTAAGAAAAGGGGATCGAGTCAGGGCCTTCATCAAAGAGGTGAAATCTTCACCAAGAGGTGCTCAGATTTTCCTATCAAGAACTGCGAATGAAATGATGATTCGCCTATTTGAGATGGAAGTTCCGGAGATCTCAGAGGGTGTCATTGAAATTATCTCTGCAGCCCGTGATCCAGGACTTCGCTCTAAATTATCGGTTAAGGCAAAGGACAAGAGATTGGATCCGATTGGTTCATGTATTGGCATGAGAGGAGCTCGTGTTCAGGCCGTCTCAAATGAACTCAATGGTGAGAGAGTTGACATCATATTATGGGATGAGGATCCTGCACAATTTGTGATCAATGCGATGGCGCCTGCTGAGGTAAGCGCAATCGTTGTGGATGAAGACAGAGGGTCAATGGAAATCACAGTGGCTGACGATCAACTCGCATTGGCGATTGGTCGTGGAGGTCAGAATATTAAGTTGGCATCGAAATTAACTGGTTGGAAGTTAAATGTCATGTCGTTAACTGAAGCTGATGAGAAACAAGCCGAGGAAGATAAGAAAGCCTTAGGTGTTCTTGCTGAACAATTAGGTGTGGACGAAGAAGTTGCTGGTGTCCTGATCGAAGAGGGATTCTCTTCAGTTGATGCGGTTGCGGATGCTGATCCAGACTCATTAACTAACATTCAAGAGTTTGATGGAAAGATTGTAGCTGAACTTCAGGAAAGAGCGAGTGATGCTCAGTTAGTCCAAGCCATTGGAGATGCTGAAGCCTCTGAAACGCTTCAAGAAATCGAAGGCGTAGATGCTGATTTGGTGGATATTCTTTTGGATAACGAAGTTAAAAATCTAGATGATTTAGCAGAACTTTCAACCGATGAGTTGACTGATTTATATAATATTGATAGTGAAAAGGCAGCATCAATCATTATGAATGCTAGAGAAAAAGCTGGATGGTTTAAATAAATTACAGAGATTAAAGATTAGTTATGGCACATACGGTTGAAACACTTGCGAAACTTTTAAAGAAGACCTCTGATGAGGTCATTGTCATCCTCAGTAACGCTGGCATTGAAGGCAAGAATGCGAGTAGTGAGATTACTGCTGATGAAAGAAAAGTATTGATGAGTAATCTCACCAAAAGAGCCACACCAAAACCTTCAGACACCAATAAAACTCAAAGCGCTTCTGGAGTCAAAGTCCAAGTAAAAGCCAGCAAGAAACCTGTCTCTATTCAGCCCAAGGTTTCCAAAGTAGATGTTGCTAAAGCTAGAGAAGCCCTCGACAAGGGCCAAGCGCAAAACATTGAACAAGAGGAACAGGATAAGAAGAGAAAGGAAAAGATTGAAGAGCAGAAGAAGCTTCAACAAGAAAATGAAGCGAATAAAAATAAAACTGCCAAAGATGGCGTCAGTCGAAAATTTGAGAAAGATGAAAAAGATACTGGATACAACCCTAGGGAAGAGTTACATCTTTCTGATGAGAACCATAAAAGAAAACTCAAAAAGAAAGATCGAACTAAATTAAGTCAAAAACTTAGAGAGGAGCAAGCACAGCATGCCTTCCATAAGCCGGTTGATAAAGTCATTCATGATGTTCCCGTTCCAGAGAATATAAAAGTCTCTGAACTGGCACTGAAGATGAAGACCAAAGCTGGTGAAGTTCTCAAGGTCTTAATGGGAATGGGTGTGATGGCAACACTCAATGATGTGCTAGATCAAGATACTGCCCTACTGGTTGTCGAGGAGATGGGACATAATGGTATTGCGAGCGTTGAAGAGACGGTTGAGGATAAGCTAATCGCTGAGAGTGAATCCTCTGGTGATGCTGTAGCAAGACCTCCTGTGGTTGCCATTATGGGCCACGTTGATCACGGTAAAACTTCTTTACTTGACTATATAAGAAAGGCCAAGGTAGCCGATGGTGAGGCAGGTGGAATTACTCAACATATTGGTGCCTACCAGGTGAAATCAAAAGATAAGTCGATTACATTTATTGACACCCCTGGACATGCTGCGTTCTCTAAGATGAGATCCAGAGGTGCTAACTCTACGGATATTATTATTTTAGTGGTTGCTGCGGATGATGGAGTCATGCCGCAAACCATTGAATCTATAAAGCATTCTAAGAAGGCTGGCGTGCCCATGATTGTTGCCATTAATAAGATGGATAAAGAAGGCGCATCTCCAGATAAGGTCAAGCAAGTACTCTCTACACACGATGTCATTGCAGAGGACTGGGGTGGCGATGTCATGATGGTTCCTGTATCAGCGCATACCGGTCAGGGCGTGGATGATCTTTTAGATGCCATTTCATTGACCGCTGAAATTCTTGAGTTTAAAGCGGTGAACAAGGGTTCAGCTAAGGGCATTGTCTTAGAGGCAAGACTGGATAAAGGTCGTGGAAAGGTAACCACAGTTTTGGTTCAAGAGGGGCAGTTAAAGCAAGGCGATATCGTCATCGCTGGTGTTGAATTTGGAAAAATTAAGCAGATCATGAATGATCAGGGTAAAGCGGTTAAGACTGCTGACCCGTCAACCCCTGTTGAGATTCTCGGTCTAAGCGGGGTTCCAAATGCCGGAGAAGATTTCTTAGTGGTTGAGAATGAAAGAAAAGCCAGAGAAGTGGCTGACTTTAGAAGAACCAAAGAGAGAGAACAGCAACTTAAGAAACAACAAGCAGCGAAGATGGATAATTTCCTCTCCAAGATGGAGGAAGGGGATATTTCAACTGTTAGTGTTTTAATTAAATCAGATGTGAGAGGCTCAGCACAAGCTTTGGTGGATGCAATCGAGGAGTTGTCTACTGATGAGGTGAGAGTCAATGTCATCTCTAGTGGGGTTGGTGCTATTAATAATACCGATATTACGCTTGCCTCAACCTCAGATGCCATTGTTTTGGGTTTTAATGTTCGTGCGGATGCGGTAGCCAGGAAGACGGCTGAGAATGAAGGAGTCAAGATTGAGTACTACTCAGTGATCTATAACCTCATTGATGATGTTAAGGCTATTATGAGCGGAATGCTCTCACCTGAGTTAAGTGAAAATATTATCGGTATTGCCACTGTGAAAGAAGTATTCAGATCGCCTAAGTTTGGAGACATTGCCGGATGTATCGTTGACGAGGGTGTTGTCAGAAGAGATGCCCCAATTCGTGTTCTTAGGGAGAGCATCGTGATTTATGAGGGTGAGCTAGAATCCTTGAGACGATTTAAAGACGATGTCAAAGAAGTCAAATCAGGAACAGAATGCGGTATTGGTGTATTGAACTACACTGATGTTCAACCGGGTGATCAGATCGAAGTCTTTGAGCGAGTAGAAACCTCTAGGAGTTTGTAAGCTCGATGAGTTCACAGAATTCTTTCCGCCTTGAGAGAATGAATGAACTTCTTAAACGAGAAATCATATCGCTGATCAAAAAAGAATCCAAAGATCCCAGACTGACTAATCTACTGATTACTGATTTGGAGATCAGTCGAGACTTATCACACGCAAAAGTATTTTTCTCAATCGCAAAAAATCAGGATATTTCAGAGGTCAAAAAAGCTCTTGAGAAGGCGTCTGGATTTTTTAGAACCAAGTTATCCAAATCAGTTAACTTAAGACACACCCCAAAACTCAATTTCATATTCGACCCAACTCCTGATAAAGTGGATCGACTAGAAGAGTTGATTTCTAAACTTTAATGTCTAAGAAAGGGTCTTATCAAAATATCAATGGTCTCCTTCTTTTAGATAAACCTGCTGGTATCTCATCTAACCAGGCCCTTCAAAAAGTAAAAAAAATATTCAACGCTAAAAAGGCAGGTCATACAGGCAGTCTTGATCCGATTGCAACGGGTATGTTGCCAATCTGTTTTGGAGAGACTACCAAGGTAGCTCACTTTTTATTAAATAATGACAAAGGTTATCTGGTCACAGCAAAATTTGGTGTCTCAACAACAACGGGAGACAGAGAAGGAGAAATTTTAGAAACAAAAAGTACATCAAAGTTATCCCAAGAGATCATCATAAGTGCGCTTGAGAGTTTTAAAGGTCGGTATGATCAAACAGCGCCTCTATACTCGGCACTGAAGTATGAGGGCAAGCCACTCTACTACTATGCCAGAAAGGGAATTGAAGTTCCCAGAAAGACCAGGACGATAGAAATCTACTCAATAAAATTTGAGAGTTTTGAGAGTGACATCTTGAAATTTCATGTGATGTGCTCAAAGGGGACTTACATCAGATCTCTGGTTGAGGATGTCGCCAAAAAAATAGACAGTCTTGCACATGTTCAAGAATTAAGACGAACTCACTTTGCCTGGTTTCAAGAAGCTGATATGATCTGTTTGGAAAATATTGAAAATGATCATAACAAGACACTTGATGATAAGTTATTGCCCTCTGATGAAGTCTTAAAAGAATATGATTCGGTCTACCTAGATAAAGACTCTGCGAATGATATAAAATATGGAAGACGAGTTAGTTTTGACTCATTCCCGTCTACCAAGATCGTCAGAATTTATGATGAGAAAGATGAGCTTCTTGCCATTGGCGAGGTAGTTGAAAAAGAGAATTATTTGCAACCCAAAAGAGTATTTATTAAAGATTAATCATGAAGAAAGAAGCATTAGTCGGTTACTATTTTGACGATAACCTAATGAGAAGCGTTAAGGGCGATAAAAGTCTTCGGGATAGTGTCTACAATAGGGAAAGATCATTCAATAATGTGGATGAAAATATTGCAGCGTTGATGGGCGTTGTCAAGTATCTCCTGAAGTCAACAGGCATCTTTCGTATTGTGATTGGATTTAATAACGGTGAAATCAAAACCTCCTCGGTCTTTGACCCTTTCAATGTTGAAATCCACTTGGTTGAAGATTTAATCTCTGAGGATTATGTCTTTCATCATTTTGGAAGAATTGACATAGAAGAAAAATCTGAACTCATCAAACGCTTCTACAAGATGCTAGAAAATGACAAGGCATTTAATTTTTTGTCTGAGGAGTGGCAAAATGCATTTCACTCCAGGAACCAGTTCATGAAACAACTGACCAATGAAGAGGAGTTGGATTTTATTGTTGAGAACTTACCCAAGCTGAGAAGTTTGGATGGTTATTATCTGCGATCAGCAGTCATTAATCTTTTCAACTCAACCATTGCGATGTCATTTAACTGTGATGGTACCCAGATTATGTCGCATAAAAAATTCAAAGAATTTATCAATGAATACATTTAACTAATTATGAAAATTTTGATTATCGGCTCTGGAGGAAGAGAGCATGCTTTAGCATGGAAGTGCGCAAGTTCAAAGAAAACTGAAAAAGTTTATGTTGCTCCAGGCAATGCCGGAACTGCATTAGAGGATAAGGTTGAAAATATTAATATTGCCTACAATGACATTGAGGGTCTTCTAAGTTTTGCTTTAAATAATGAAATTGATCTTACTATCGTTGGACCAGAAGAACCCTTAGTCAAAGGTGTCGTTGATACATTCGAAGAAAACAACTTAAGAATTTTTGGCCCCTCTAAAGCTGCATCCCAGCTTGAAGGCTCAAAGTCTTTTTGCAAGGACTTCCTTGAAAAATATCAAATCCCTACTGCAGGATACAAGACATTCACCGACCCTGAATTGGCTTGTCACTATCTCCAAGATCAAAAATTTCCAATTGTGATCAAAGCTGATGGCTTAGCTGCTGGAAAAGGTGTCATCATTGCTGAGACACTTGAGCATGCTGAGAGAACAGTCAAAGATATGCTCGAAGATAATCAATTTGGTGATGCAGGTTCCAGGGTGGTGATAGAGGATTTTCTCGAAGGAGAAGAAGCCAGTTTTATTGTGATGGTTGATGGTGAAAATATTCTTCCAATGGCCACATCTCAAGACCATAAGGCTAGAGATAATGGCGACCAAGGTCCCAATACTGGAGGTATGGGCGCCTACTCACCAGCACCGGTAGTGACTGATGAGATATACCAGAGAGTAATGAGAGAAGTCATTGAGCCAACGGTCAAGGGTATGAAGGCAGATGGCAATACTTACAAAGGTTTTTTATACGCTGGACTCATGATTGCAAAAGATGGCTCTATCAAAGTTTTGGAATACAACTGCAGATTTGGAGATCCTGAAACACAACCAATCATGATGAGACTTAAGAGTAATCTGCCTGAATTATGTTCAATGGCAGTCGATGGTCTTTTGGATCAAGCAGAAATTGAATGGGACAATAGAGCCTCTTTAGGGGTGGTGCTAGCAGCTGATGGATATCCTGGAAGTTACCACTCTGGAGAAATTATCGGTCTGCCGAAGGATAGTCAAGATTCAAAAGTTTTTCATGCTGGCACTAAGAGTGATGGTGGTAAGGTACTTTCCAGTGGGGGCAGAGTTTTGTGTGCAACCTCTCTTGGGGAATCAATTCAAGATGCAAAGAAAAATGCTTATAAACTTGTCTCTCGAATTGATTGGGCGGGTTCTTATTACAGAACAGATATTGGATTCAAAGCAATTAGTTGAGTGTAATTATTGGAATTGATGAAGCAGGAAGAGGACCATTGGCCGGTCCAGTAGTTGCTGCTGCTGTCTATATTCCAGAAAAATTTGATACATCTGGAGTCAAGGATTCTAAAAAAGTCTCTCCTAAGAAACGAGAGGAACTTTATTTAAGAATCATGGGTGAATGTAAAGTGGGTATAGGCACTATCACACCTGAAGAAATCGATAATTTAAATATCTTACAGGCCACTATGCTGGCAATGAGATTGGCATCTGAAGCTCTCACCATTCAATTTGACAAAGCCCTTGTTGATGGAAACCGATGTCCTGAAATTCGAAATTGCGAGAGTATCGTCAAAGGCGATGATAAATTTGTTGAAATATCTGCTGCCTCAATAATTGCTAAAGTAACCAGAGACAGGGTTATGATGGAACTTGCTGAGAAATATCCAGTTTATGGTTTTGAATATCATAAAGGATATGGAACAAAGGCTCATCTAAAAGCAATAGAGATTCATGGCCCCATTAAGGGAGTTCACAGGTTTAGTTTTGCGCCAATAAGAGCTTCTTAACTTAAAAAGGGGTTCCTTCAGGGCTGCCCAGCTCCTTAAGTTGTCTTAGAAGATCTTGTCTTTTAGTTTCTCTCTCTCTTTCTGATAGAGCTCGATTTTTCTCAGCTAACTCTCTGGCTTCTCTTTCTTTCTCTCTATTAATTTCTGCCAGAGGTCTAGCATCAAGATAATTAAAGTGTTTAACTATTGTGTTAACTCCATTCGCTTTTGAGGCTGCTTTTACCGCCCCATCACCTTCACGCTTAGTGACATCACCCATTAAGTAGACATTTGCATTTTCTGTCATTACCCTGACGTGGATAGGGTTAACTACTTCCTGATTAAGCAGACTCGCCTCAACTTGGGCGGTAATAGCGATATCTTTAGCCTTACCAACAAGAGAGTTTTTCTTCGAGATGACAACCTCATCAATAATCCTATCAATTGATGGGAATTTGAGTTTTATCTTTTGAAAAATGCTAGACTTTATTTCTGGGCTAGGAGCTTGACCCGCTATTAGAGCAACTCTCTTATAGACCAAGAAACTAAGGTTTGAACTTTTTGCGTCAAAATCATCAATATTCCATGCCATCAATTGCAGTTTAATTGAATTATCGTCAATTACCTCACCAGCAGTTCTTCTGTCTTGATCCATAGTGAATGCTGTAGCGGCAGTAGAAGTCGCAGAAGGTATAACAGGTACACAACCGTTAAGAAACATTGCGAATATAGTCAATAACATGATTTTTTGGGTATGTCTATACATATGCAAAACTATTTTAAACACTTAGTAAATATCTGAAACATTAAATCAATCTATTTTTTGTCAGGTAACATTTTCTCATGCAAAAAGAAACTGGGAAACTTTTTATTGTCTCCACGCCAATTGGCAACCTGGAAGATATCACATACAGGGCAGTTAATACATTAAAGAATGTCGACCTAATTCTTGCCGAGGATACGAGACATTCCTCCAAGTTAATTTCTCACTTTCAAATCTCAAAAAAACTGATCGCTTTTCATGATCATAATGAAAAAAGTCAGTATATGAAAATTATTGAAAAGTTAAAAGATGGGCTTAATATAGCGTTAATTTCTGATGCAGGGACACCTTTAATTAATGACCCTGGTTTTAATCTTGTCAGATCAGCTAAGCAAGAAAATATAAATGTTGTTCCAATACCAGGAGCTTCATCGCCTATTGCCGCATTATCGGCTTCTGGACTTCCAGCTGATTCATTCACCTTTTTGGGTTTTGTCCCGACTAAAGATTCTGACAAAATCAACTTTCTTGAAAAACATAAATATTCATCAGGTACCTCAATTTTTTTTGAATCTCCAAGCAGAATTCTAAAGACAACAACACTTATAAAAGAAATATTTGGCCCTAAGAGAAATGTTTGTTTAGCTAAAGAAATTAGCAAAATTCATGAGACCATCATCACTGGAGATATTGATGAAATCATTCATTATTTAGAAGAATCTCCTGACCACCAAAAAGGTGAATTTGTAGTTCTTGTTGGAGGGTTAAATTACAAAGAGATTGATGAAAAACTAGTCTTACTTAATGAGATAATCCCTCATCTATTAAAGGAAATGAGCGCCTCTAAGGCTGCTAAATTAGCAGCTAAGATTACTTCTCTCGATAAAGAAACATGTTATAAAGCGATTATTGAAAAATGAGTTTTTATCAAAGACATATATTTTTTTGTAACAATGTAAAGGATGGCGAACAGTCTTGTTCGCAATTTGGAGCAAAGGATTTATATTTATTTGCTAAATCTAAGATT
>Ga0255758_10002880_pt1 | contig 15518 bp, 13 predicted proteins | sample 011ome_24_FD_179958 | JGI IMG/M metagenome (GOLD analysis project Ga0255758, IMG submission 179958) | Coastal salt marsh microbial communities from the Groves Creek Marsh, Skidaway Island, Georgia - 011513CT metaG (version 2) | ecosystem: Environmental > Aquatic > Marine > Intertidal zone >...
GAAAGGAAATACCGGCGACCACGAGCAGGGTCACCCAGGCCTGATGATGGCCGAGGTTGATGAACTCAAAGCCAAGCCATATACAAACCCCCACCATGATCAAATTAATCCCATGCCTAGCCGGTAATAATAGAGGTTTACCACTGAGGGAACCTCGGAGTTTACCAAAGGCGATCAGCGATCCGGTAAATGTGACTCCACCGATAAAGACGCCCAGCAAAATTTCAATATCGTGAATTAAGCGGTCGACCCCTTTCAAAAGCTCATAACCTGGGTCGAGAAAACTTGCCATACCCACTAAGACCGCAGCCAGGCCGACAAAGCTGTGGAGGATTGCCACCAGTTCGGGCATGGAGGTCATTTCAACCCTTTTGGCTAATAGAGCACCAATCAAGGCACCTCCTAACATAAGGGGAATCAACAGGGTGAAATCTTCCACCTCACCGCTACAAAAAGTGGCTAAAATGGCGATACTCATTCCGAGGATACCGTACATATTCCCCCGCCGGGCTGTCTCCTGGTTGGAGAGGCCGCCCAAGCTCAGCACGAAAAAGATGCCCGAGACCAAGTAGGCCATAGTGATGAGTCCGTCGGTCATTCTTTACGAAACATTTTGAGCATTCGCTGAGTCACAAGAAACCCACCGGCGATATTGATTGTGGCCAAAAAAATGGCCACCCCCGCAATCCACGGGTTATTCCCGGAAACAAAAAGCATTCCTCCGATTACAATAATTCCACTGATTGCATTCGTCACACTCATTAACGGGGTATGCAAAGAGGGAGTGACATTCCACACCACCATGTAGCCGACAAAACAGGATAAGACGAAAACAGTTAATTGGTCGAGGAATTCATGCTCTCCCTTCCAGCCCAGTCCAAGTAAAACCAGAACCAGTAATCCCAGCAAGTAAGCTGGTGAAAACCACGATTTCCCCTTGGCAACCCTGGCTGACTGCGACGGCACCGCCTCTTTCTTTGGTGCTGGTTTCAGGCTGACTTCCACCTTGGGGGCAGGCCACATCATTTTCCCTTTATCCAAAACCAAAGCCCCCCGCACCACTTCATCTTCTTGCTTTATTTCGAATGAATTTGTTGGCCCAAGCAACTCCAGCAACTTAACCATATTATTGCCCAGTAAGCGGCTTGATTGTGTCGGCAAACGGGAAGGCAAGTCCGTGTACCCAAGAATGGTGACGCCATGAATGACTCTTTTTTCCCCTTTTGTTGTCAGTTCACAATTCCCTCCTCCTTCCGCAGCCAGGTCCACCACCACTGAGCCTCGCTTCATCGACTTGACCATCTCTTCGGTGATAAGAACCGGAGACTTTTTGCCCGGGATCATGGCGGTTGTGATAATGATATCAACCTCCATTGCCTGTTCTGCGAAAAGTTTCATTTCCGCTTCAATAAACTCTTCACTCATCACCTTGGCGTAGCCTCCCGAACCAGCCCCATCCTCCTCAAAGTCAAGCATCAGAAAATCACCACCTAAGCTTCTGACTTCTTCCTTGACCGCAGGCCGTGTATCAAAGGCTCGTACAACAGCTCCCATATTTTTACCGGCACCAATGGCAGCAAGCCCGGCAACCCCAGCACCAATAACCAAAATTTTAGCAGGGGGCACCTTGCCTGCTGCGGTGATCTGCCCCGGGAAAAACCGCCCAAACTCATGGGCTGCTTCCACCACTGCCCGGTAGCCCGCAACATTGGCCATGGAGCTTAAGGCATCCATCGATTGGGCACGGGAAATCCGGGGAATGCAGTCCATGGCCAAAAGATTTATTCCACGAGAAGATAAGCTCTCAAGCAGTTCCTTATTTCGTGCGGGATATACAAAACAGATCAAAGTGGCCCCGTTCCGGATCTTTCCGGCTTCTTCCAACGTGGGTGGGTTTACTTTTAAAATGATATCCGCTTGGGACCATATTTTTTCAGTCTCATTCACCACCACAGCCCCTTGATCCACAAAAGCTTGATCTGAAATCGATGCTTGTACCCCCGCTCCCGACTCTATGTGAACATTATAGCCAAGTTTTTGCAGGGTAGGTATGTTTCCCGGAGTAACCGCAACTCGTTGTTCACGGTTGAGAATTTCTTTAGGGACGGCAAGTATCATAGGCAAACTATAATAAGGAAGTGAAACATCCTTATGCATATGTAAACTCAAATCTTTTTAAGATGTAAAAAGCCTGGGTAAAAAAATTCTCAGTTTCCAAACATTTGACGCCCGAAAACTGCAAATTTTACTGCTCGTCTTTACTCACAATATTCTATACTGTGAATAACTTCAGCCATAAATTAGAACATGTGCTCATGTGTGGTGTCTTTGGAAACTTGGTGTAAGTGAGCAAACGTTCGACCTATCTGGCATCCAACAAACAACGAACGCCCTTACCCTATGAATGACGAAAATAACATTCAAGATGCTACCGAATCCGGTATCAGCTTTGATCAAATCCCCCTGGCCGAGCCTATCTTACAGGCAGTCCGAAAAGCTGGCTACGAAAAGCCCTCCCCAATCCAGGAACATGCCATCCCTCCTCTTCTTGAAGGTAAAGATCTTCTCGGTGTGGCCCAAACTGGAACCGGGAAAACCGCGGCTTTCTCCCTTCCTTTGCTTTCCCGGATTGATGAATCGATAAAGGGTGCACAGATCCTCGTCCTTGCCCCCACCCGGGAGCTCGCCCTTCAAGTGGCCGAGGCGATGGAAGGATTTGCGGAAAACCTTCCCAATCTTCGAGTGGTTGCCGTATACGGTGGCACAGGCTACGGCGAACAAATTCGGGAGTTTAAACGCGGAGCCCAGGTTGTAGTGGGCACCCCAGGCCGGGTCATGGATCATATTGAAAAAGGCTACCTTAAACTCAACAACCTGCAGGCCCTGGTTCTGGACGAAGCGGACGAAATGCTGAGCATGGGCTTCATTGACGATATCGAATGGATACTTGAGCACACGCCCAAGGAAAGACAGACCGCACTGTTCTCAGCCACCATGCCCAAACCGATCCGCAAACTTGCGGAGAAACACTTGCAGGACCCGGAACAGGTAACGATTAAAGTTAAAGCGGAAAATTCCCCCAACATCCGCCAGCGGTTTATCAAGGTTCGACAGCACGAAAAACGGGATATGCTCACCCGTCTGCTCGAGATTGAGAAATTTGAAGCTATGCTCATTTTTGCCCGCACCAAAAATGCCACCATGGAAATTGCGGAGAAACTTCAAAGTAAGGGATACCCGGCTGAGCCTCTGAACGGAGATATGCCCCAAACCCTTCGTGAAAAAACGGTGGATCGCTTAAAGAGGGGCAAAATCAATGTCCTGGTGGCCACCGATGTTGCTGCCCGAGGCCTGGATGTGGACCGTATTTCCCATGTCCTCAATTACGACGCTCCCTTTGATCTCGAATCCTACACACACCGGATTGGCAGGACTGGAAGAGCGGGAAGAGAGGGAGACGCCATCATCTTCATAACCAACAAAGAAATGAGAATGCTCAACGCCATTGAGCGGACTCTTAAAGTCACCTGTGATCAATATGTCTTCCCCACTTTGGAAGAGATGAATGAACGCCGGGAAGAGGAATTTTTCAACAAAATCGAACAGGGACTTACAGGCAACCTTGATGACTATCGCAAAGCCTTGCAGCGATATATTGAAGAATCAGGCAAAGATACCCTTGAGGTCGCCGCATCCCTTGCTTTTTTGGAAGCCGGAAAAAAAGCCCTTCGTTATGAAAGCATGCCCACCGCCAGTTCTGGCAAAGGGCGGAAGGAAGACAGAAGAGATCGGGATCGTGGGGATCGCCGGGAATCTCCCCGAAGAGAAGGGCGGGACCGCAAGTCTTCACGCGATGACAACCTCCAAAGCTACCGTATGGAGGTCGGTGAATTTCATGGAGCGCAAAAAGGAGATATCGTCGGTGCCATTGCCAATGAAGTCGGTATTGACCCGCAACATATGGGGAAAATCCGGATGTTCAAAGACCACTCCTTTATTGACTTACCCAAGGACATGCCGAGGGAAATATTTGAAGCCCTAAAGACGGTCTGGGTACAGGGCCATCAAATGAATATATCGGTGGATAAGGGAAGGCCCCGCCCGGGAGGTGCCGGTGGGAAATTTCGAAAAGGTCCCGGAAAAGGAAAAAGATTTGGCAAGGGAAATGATTTTGGCAAAAAGTCGAAACCCAAATTTCGCAGCTAAAAAATCAACCCCTCGTTATTTTCCCATAACCCAACGGACGGCATTGCCCAGCATGTCTAAATATTCCTGGGTAGACATCGTGGAGTTATGATGCCCCAGGGTCGTGGAAAAAATGCGGCCCTTACCAAAGGTGTTTACCCAGACTACAGCTTGCGGAAAGTCACACCTGCCATTATCCCCGTGGGCGAGGACGGTGGTGCCCTTGTAGATCTCCTGGACATTGTACAGCTCACCTTCGGGCGTAAGCCAGCCATCAGGCATATCCTTGAGAATGGGGTGCTTGGCGTTTTTCTTCACTTTAGTCACAGTGATTGCAGCCTTGGGCCCATGCCCCTTGGAGCTCGCCCCCAGCATTGCCGGCCATGATTTTTTCTCTCCCTCTTTGACCGGAATATTCCAATGGTAGGAGTGCATCGCACAATGAAGGGCAATAGCAGGCTTACCCGCCTGGTGAATGTCGGTGATGGACTTCACAAAGGCTGCATCTTTCTCGTGGGCAAAACAGTGATTATAGACAATGTAATCGTATTTATCAGCCCAGCCTGACTCACTTAGTCTGGCTTTGCTTTTTTTCTCATCCATTTCAAAAAATATATCCCACTTGGTCGGCACCCTCTCACTGATCCCCTCGCTGATTATATTTTTTTGATTGGGGTAATCATGGCAGCATCCACCTGTCACCATAAATGCTTTAAGGGGCGGGGTATCCTCGTGATGTTTTCCATGAAGGGAAAAAGCTCCGATCAGGCATGAGAGAAGGATAATTTTTTTCATAAAATAGAGTTAATTCGTTATATTTGTAACCTCCGACGCAACACTTAGATAATACTTTTGACAAGCACAGAATCCAATAGGTTGAGAATCCAGTCTCGATACCACGAGGGTAAACAAGCTGATATTGAGCTATTTTTTGGAAGGTAACATCGCAAGTCTTCTTCTGAATTGGGAGGGGGACTTACCAGTCACTCTTTTAAAAACCACCGCCATTCTCTCGGGGTCATGAAATCCGGATAATTCTGCAATGTGGGAGATAGAGTGAAGAGTTTCAGCCAACAGCTGCTTCGCCTGATTTACCCTTATCTGACAAAGCATCTCCCAGGGCGTACAGCTTAAAACATCCTTAAATTTCCTCTCCAAAGTTCTCCTCGAAATTTTCAAATGACTGCAAAGTGTGCCAATGCTTATCGCTTCCTGTAATCTTTCGGTCATGTACGACATAGCCCTCCGGAGCATATCGTCCTGAATAGCCAAATGATTCGCCGAGTGCCGTAACATCACCCCACTCGGGGAAATAAGCTGGCAGGTATTGGAAAGAGTTTCCTCTCCTCGAATCATTTTCTGCATGGAGGCACCCACCACCATACCCACTTCATCCCAGGGGATGGATATACTGGAAAGCATAGGATATGTGAGACCGCAGACCAACGGGTCATTATTGGCCCCAATGATCGCGACTTCATCGGGAATCCGAATGCCAAGCTCGCTGCAGGCACCGGATAAAAACCGGCCTAATGGGTCATGGACGGCAAAAATACCGCATGGTTTTGGCAAGGTCTTAAGCCAAGCAATCATATCCTGACTTGGCTCTGTAAAAGACTCACTGTAACGCAGTTCCTCAAAACCACTTTCAGTATGATACGAGAAAGGAATATCCTGGGATGATATGGTCTCCATAAACCCCTGAATCCTAAGTTCCGAGTAAGGGGTCCCATTTCCCAGGCAGGCAAAGCTTCTAAAGCCCACCTGGGCAAGAGCATTGGCTGCCTCCCGGCCGACGGCCAGGTCATCCACATCCACACTAAAAACATTGGGATAAAGTTTGTGGGTGGCCACGATGATGTGGGGAATCTTCAACTTAAGACCCAGCAGTTCATCGGTCTTTTGAGGTAACCACTCCGTGATCAATCCACTGGGCTGAATCTCTTCTAAGATAGGTTTTAGTTCCTTAATACTACGATGAATACTAAGGATTCGATAGTCCTGGGTTCTCCCGGTAAAATTGGAAAGTGCTGGGGTCAATCGACGAAGAAAGACCTCGGACATCACAATGGCAATAGGGTTACTCACAAAATCATTCCTTAAAGATTACCTGACGCAAATCAAAAGAAATAATACAAAATAAAGACTTTTACTGACTAAGGTTCCCGGCGAACTTGCCAAGCCTGGCCTAGGCTTGGATACTCAAAAGCGAAGATCATTCTAGTTAAATTCTTCCCTAGCCTTAGGGAGGTATTCCACAAATTTCCCGTCTTTTTTTCTGAATTCCTCGATTGCTCTAGCCCGCAAACGGCGAAGGGTTTTGGAAAAATTTATATCCACGGCAAGGTTGTTTAATTCCATGGGGTCTTTTTTTAAATCATAAAGCTCCTCAATCTCACCGTCCTTGAAATGACGAATATATTTATATTCTCGATGGCGCATCATCATCCATGCGTAGAGGTCTCTCCTTTTAAAAATATCATAATCCTGATTCTTCAGATGCTCGGTGACTGCATCTCCATATTCATAAGTTGTGTTGATTAGAAGCATGGGCTCTTCCAGGGATGCAGATGGTTGACGAAGTAAAACGGAAAGATCACGTCCGTGCATTGGCCATGCGGGATCGGTTGCGGTTAAGGTATGAAGGGTACGGGTAATATCCACCCCGTTCACTGGTTCTTCACAGGTAGTGTTTCCCGGTATTTTCCCTGGAGCTGAAAAGATAAGGGGAGCCAGCAGGCAGGCATCATAGGGAGCCCACTTTTCCTGTAAACCGTGCTGCCCCCAGGCAAAGCCCTGATCCGAGGTAAAGATGACCACGGTATTTCCCAGTTGGCCTGTTTCCTCAAGAACTGCCAGCATGTCCCCCACCCCATCGTCTAATGACTTCACCGCCCGGTGGTATTTCTTAACCGCTTTGTCGTACCCCGCAGGATGCCCCTCCCTGTCCTTTTTCCATCGGGTAAGATTTTTGAGATGGTTGGGCTTGGTGGCACGGGGTCCAAAAATATCAACGGGAACCGAAGCATCCGGTGCATTCAGGTATTCTTCCAGGTGTCTGTCGGCAGGGGTGTATGGTCCATGCACACCAGGGTAACAAAGCCATAAAAACCATGGCTTGGTGCTGTCTTGTTGCTTGCGCACATATTGAGTGGCGATTTCTGTAAACCGGTCATTACTGTATCCGCCAAGAGGCTCGCGTGGGCCTCCGTTGGTCCGCACGAGTGCACCATTATAATATGCATTTGCATTTCTGCGCTCTCCGCCACGGTCCCAGATCACGGAGTAATCCCAATCTCTGCCATGGCCCACATCTTCTCCTAGGTGCCACTTGCCAATGCAGGCAGTTTTGTAGTTATGTTTCCTTAATACCGAAGGAAAGAAAGGTAATTTTTGAGGATCGTAGGATGCCATGGGGTACTTAGTTACCTTGATGGACTCCAAGCTATGCTGGAGCAGACCGGTCAGGGCCGAAGCCCTGGAGGGCTGACACCATGTACCAGTGTAACACTGGGTAAAGCGCATGCCACTTTTGGCAAGTTTGTCAATATGGGGTGTATCGACCCAGGGACGGGCTTCTTTGTAAGCAGACACCGAACGGATGGACTGATCGTCCGTAAAAATGTAAAGAATGTTGGGCCGTTTTTTCCCCTCCTCCGCCTGCACCTGCATGCCGAGGGAAAAAGCGAGTGCAACCCAATACATTGAAACGAAAAAAAGACTGCGATCCATAAGTTCAACCAAGGAATTTTTCAGAGAATAAATCAATGGTTATCTTTTGAATGTTCTAAAAAACCAAAAGGTAAACATTGAATACAGCCTGCATCTACAAGCTAAACCTTTGAGCACCGCTGCACCTCCTGGTGACGGTAACAGGAAACAAGATGATCATTCACCATGCCGACTGCCTGCATGTAAGCGTAGCAAATGGTCGAACCCACAAACTTAAAGCCCCAGTTTTTCAATTCCCGGCTCATGGCATCCGACGCCTTTGACATGGTAGGAGTCTGCGAAAACTCGACCCACTCATTTACGACTGGGCTGTGATCAACAAAGGACCAAATAAATTCCTTAAAACTTCCTTTGGCTTCCTGTAGTTTGACAAAAGACTGGGCATTGTGCCTGGCGGCTAAGACCTTCAAGCGGTTCCGAATAATCCTTGGATCCAAGAGTATTTTCTCCAAGTCTGCATCTGTCCAGCGAGCCATTTGAGCGGCATCAAACTGTTGATATAACTCGCGGTAACCTTCCCGTCTTTTGAGGATAGTGATCCAACTAAGGCCTGCCTGTGTGCCCTCTAAAATTAACATTTCAAATAGTTTCTGATCATCAAAAACCGGCACCCCCCATTCCCGGTCATGATAGGCCAAGTAGATCGGGTCTCCCAACGGCCAGCTGCACCTTTTCCTACTATCAAGAGCCATTATAAAAAAGCCCTATTATCTCCCAAAAATTGATTAACTGCCGATAAAAACCCAGCAGGATTTTCCCAGGGAACCCGGTGTCCGGCATCCGGAATTATTTGATGAATTACGGAAGTACAAGAGCGGGAAAGATCCTCCCCAATCATGGAGTATTTATGATCCTCTTCCCCCGATAGATAAAGCATGGGAACCGCACCCTCCTGCTGTAGCCGAGGAAGCAAATCCTGCTGTCTGCCTTTGGAATAAACAGATATCAGTTTACTGATTTTGGAAGAATCCAAATTCGTCAGTTCTCGGGGAGCCGTGTTTGACCGCTGGCAAAACACCGGGGCATGATCCCATTCCAGAAGTAAGCTTTCCAAGTCTTCGGACTGAAACCTCCTGGACCAGGCCAAGTCCTTTTCTAACATATTTTCCCTTGCCGCCTCGCTTTGAGTCCCCGGGTCGGCCGACACAATGATTACGCCACTCCACAAATGGGGTGAGTTGACATAGGCATGCATGGCAAGCCTCCCGCCAAGGGAATAGCCTAACAGGAAAGGTTTCTCCTTCGAAGATTCTTCGGTTACAGTCGAACAAAAACTCCGAGCCCATTGCTCAAGGCTGGTGGAGATATTATCATAGAGGTCCACTTTTTTGACCCCAACAGGTTGAGCTGAGAGGCATAATTTATCCAGAAAAGGATCCCAGACCGAAGAGGTCTGCATGGCACCATGGAGACACCATATTTTCATGATTACCGTTCAGCCTCAGACGAAGCTCTTCCACCCGAATCCGCATCCTCCTCGATATTTTCTAATGTCTTCCCCATGACTTCTTTTGCCTGATCTGCATCTTCGGGGGAAACCTGCACTCGGACCCCGGATTTGGTGGCAAAGATGTGAGGGGCTACGCCGGCAGTTAATTCATCGGGAATGAAAGCCTCAATGCCAAAGGAAGCCAGTTTTAGCTTCAACAACTCCGCTTCCATCAGGGTACCAAAATTTGCAATTGTGATCATTTTTTTCATCCAAGTTACTTCCCATAGAAAAAGATCACAAACCCAAACGGATTTTATCCGGGAGCTAGAATGAGAGACCCACTCAATCGAAACTTATTAGGATCCAGGTGCATAGACATGTAACGAGTCTTAAAAAAGCCCCCGGTCATATGTGACCCGGGGGCTTTAGAATAAATTTTAAAACTGGTATTTAGGTATTAGAAATCAAATTTTAAGCCGATTTCCACACTGCGCCCGGGAAGCGGAGTAAACTGTTTTAAAACCGAGGCATGGTTGTAAGCTAACTCATCAGTAAGGTTACTACCCTTTACAAATAATTCTCCCACCGAATCTCCAAAATGAACATCATAGGAAGCAAAGGCATCCAGTACTGAATAGGCAGGAGTTTCCTCCTCATGGTGCCCTAAGTCATCTTGCTTCAAGGAACGGGTTAGCTTCAATCCAAAATCAAGCTTTTCCTGCATAACCTCAAACCCGAAACCAAGCCTGGAAGCCGGTATTCTCACCAAGCTTCCACCCTCAGACTTGTTCTTTCCTTTCATAGTATCCCCGTAAAAAGATAAGAGGAGATCCCAACCTGCATTTTCCATCGCCAACCAGTCAATCTCAACTTCAATACCTTGGATTTCAGCATCGATCGATTCGTACTGCTTGACCGGTAGTCCTTCAGTTCCCGCGGGAAAACCGGCTTCGTCAATATCATCTCCGCCTCCAGGTATGCTATCAGGTCCGTTACCTACAGGCCATTTTGCGTCATTTTTTAGATTACCTTCAGGGTCTCGATAAATTTCATTACCTAAGCTATCTGTTTTTTCTTCTAAGAAAACATAATTATTAAATTTTGTGTGGAAGGCGGAAAACTGGCCCGTCACTTTACCTACTTTCCTGCGAACAATGATCTCAACTCCTGTTGCCGTTTCAATATCTAAATCCGGGTTACCAATTTCATAGGCTTCGGTTGCGTGGTGAGGTCCATCTGAAAATAATTCTGCAGTATCAGGTAATCGTTCAGAGTAATTCAAATTACCGCTAATATTCCATATCTCATTAACATCATATGCAATTCCCCCACTTGCACTAAAAGTAGAATCATCACGATCCGTTTGACCTTCATATTTCCTTTCTATGTTTTCCCAACGGATTCCACCGTTCAAAGTAGTCAAGTCACCCAAGCTGTATTCCTCAGACAAAAAGAGAGCTAATCTTTGTGAGTTCTCAGCTTCAATATCTGGATTTGACAGAGGATCTCTTGCAGCAGTTGTATCGAATGGAGTGTTATTACTCCATACTTTCCTCAACCCAGAAAGAATGCTTTCGTGACCTTCAATTTTGATTTCATCAAACAAACCGTGAAGGCCGAAGACTCCGCGCAATTCACCGATTTCATGTGCTAGACCAATCCTACCCTCGAATCCTTCCCGAAGATAGGTTGCGTGGGTTTCCAAGGTCGTATCGCTTGGCTTTTCTTTACCAATCTCACTGTGCTTGTAATCCCCGTAGCCAAAGTTCAATTGAATCCCGTTCAACCAATGGGAACCTGCAACCTCAATCTCGGAACGGAATTCGAAGCGATCGCTTTCCATTTCGATCCTCGTATCTAATTCCGCATGTTCCCCAGGCACACCATAGGTATTTTCATACCTTGAGAAGCTGAGCCCCGCGTAGCCAGAGTCGAGCATGTAAGAACTTCCGAACCCGATGGATGAGCTTTTGCTGTAACTGTTCCCAACACCATTTGCATGAACTTCAGGTGGTGCAGATGGGTTATGATGATTTTCGGTTTCAAAGGTTGGAGCCTCGTAATCATTGTAATCACGCTTAAATCCATTGATCTGAAAGCTGAGTTTGTCCGAACTACCGTAGGCAATGGCACCGTAACTCAGTCCTTCATTGACACTGGTGTAACTGGATCGCAGGGAAGCACCTGGTGAATCATATGGACTGCTTGGGATGCTCCGGTCGATTACATTAACAACGCCTCCGATCGCACTACCTCCGTGCAGAAGAGCAGAGGACCCGCGAAGCACCTCGATACGATCCACCATCAATGGATCAACCGGTACCGCGTGGTCTTCAGACTGGGCGGAAACATCGAATGTATCCGTGCCATTTTGAAGTACCCGAACCCGGAATTTGTCCATTCCCCGAATAATCGGACGGTTGGCGGTTGGGCCAAAATGGGTCTGGCTTACACCCGGGGTAGCAGACAGGGTCTCTGCGATCGTGACACCTTTGGCTTTTTCAAGATCATCGCCGGAGAGCACACTCCATGCCTGGGTGACATCAGTGGTCTTGGTTCCCAAGGGAGAAGACTCAATTGTTAGGGCTTCAAGTTCAGCGACCGACCCGCTGTTTTGTTTTTCCTGTGCCAAGGCAAAGGAAGAGGCTAAAAATATAGGGATTGATAAAATTTTCATTTAGTAAAGTTTAAAGATTGGTAGGATAAACCATGATATAATTGATTTAGGCTTACCCTTGGTAAGTAAAACGGAGAGCCAAGACATACTCCGTAATAGATAGTGAGTTGCAGGGAAAAGTCTTTAAACTGCCTGGGGTGGTCCCCTTGCCGATGTTGCACCCAAACGGGTAGAGGCAAAAATATTTTCAAACTTTACGAGGAATACACCCAGGTCGATGAGAGCTGGGGTTCCCTCTTGTAAAAATGAGAATGCATGCTCGGACGCCTCTCCATAAAGAATAACCGCACATACACCAGGGTTTTGATCAGACGAATTTCCCCCGTGGGAAGGGCAAGGGTTATCATTCTGAGCATGCGGGCATGCCTGATCTGAATGAAACAAAGAGGAATGAAGTTTCGGAGAAACCACCGATACAGTCAGGCAACCAATGACCGCTAAACAAACTGTAGACAGGAAAAATTTCACAAGAATCCACCCTACCTTTATTGCAATTAACTTGCAATAATAAAATAGGATGCCACCTGATTCTATCCGTCTGAAAACCAGTCCTTGGTAATCAGAAAAAAATGATCAATCGTTTAATAGTTGATGAAGAACCGCAACAGGAACACTGTCCTTCACCACCATTTGAAGGTTGGCATCCCGCCCTCCAACTTGATTGTAATGGATCGAAACGGTAGAACAAACCACACCCACCACTTCACCCTTTTTATTCAATACCGGCCCCCCACTTGAACCTTTGGCAAAGTCTGCGGTTATGGACATTCTCTTCAGGTTAAGGTTATCTCGATGTTGAATATGATAACGGGAAACCAAACCCTTAGACATGGTAAAAAAGCGCGAATTAGGATGACTAATCACCCAAACATCAGAACCAACATGAACGGGCGGACCGAGAGGCAAAGGACTTAACCTTGCCCCCTTTAGTTTTAAAACCACCAGATCGTCACCTTCGCTTGCGGCCAAGACTTTTTCAATCTCGAATAAGCGGCCCATAAAATCCATGACCGCTATAATTTCGCCATCGTCTTGATTGATGACATGATAATTGGTCACCATGATCCCTTCTGCCCCTATGGCAAAACCGGATGCAATCGAAGTATGCCATTTGGAGCATTTCCCACAGTTATACAACCGTCCGACAGCTAAAACTGATTTTTTACATTGAGCATAGATTGAATCCTGTGAACCTAAACCATGACCAACCGCTGTATATGGGAAGGGCGGATGCTTCACCGCAAGCTGTTTTTTTAAATTAGCTAAAGATAGTGACTCTTGGGACTCAGACAGTTTTTCCAAGCCTTTTTGTAAGTTGTTCTTAAAAGAGCGGTCGTCGATGTAGGGATCTTCCGCCCAACCATGAACCCGGAAAAAAAGCCAAAAGAAAAGAACAGCCAGGGATAACGATTTCATTTGAATAAAAGGGTGCATGAAAACCGGTAGGTCAACTTAATCCCCTTCGGGGTTTGGCTGTTAAAGTTTCAGTCAAGGAAACGATCCCTTTCCTCGGGTAGCGGAAGGCGGCAACTTTCGCTCTTACCGAATAGTTGATACCGAAAGCGGGCAATCAGTGTATAAAAAAAGTCTCGAATAAAAAAAGGAAGCAGCCAGAAAATAAAAAAGACAGTCCAGGCTCCACCCAAATCCCTTAAAATACGAAGGGCTGCCCCGGAGCGGTAATATTTTTTCCCACCGGTAATATAAACAACAGAATGGAGCCGCTTACTAGCATCAGGGGAAGCGCGTTGAGCAAAATCACCCTGTAAAGGGGCAAATTTAAAAACTTTCTTCCGATCTCTTTTGAGGATAAAATCCACCCAGGCATTGCAAAGCCCACACACTCCATCAAAGAGAATAATTTTCTGAGAATCGTGCACGCAATCATAGTTACAGATTCCACTGCATCCATCAATCTCATTCAGATCTCAAGTGGATTGAACAGCTGCCTTTAAAGGTATCACCATTGCAGGAAATGAAGGGGACTGCCATCAATTCAATGTAATTCGTAAAAGGAAATTATACTATGTTCACGCCATTTAAAGGGATAGAAACATCGGCTGATCATCACCGATGTGATTAGGAAAAATAAATAATTCAAGAATCATTTCCGTTGACTATCATAGAGAACCTGTGAGCGTTTCTTTATGTTCACATCAAATGCAGTCCTTACCGCCAGGGGATTACTTGTCGGTTTACTTATCACAACGCTTTCGGCTTCAGGCCAAACAAAAACTGACAAAGTCGCTAAACCTAGCGAGGATGCCCTGATCTATGAAACCATCGGTATCATGTTTGCCAAAGGGTCAGGCTTGGGAAAGATGAACTTCTCCGATGAGCAGATAAATCACATCCTGGCCGGTTTTAAAAAGGGATTCTCCTTGAAAGCAATGCCGCCCGAACATTCAGCTGTTCAGGAAAAAGTGCAGGCAGTAATGATGCAAAAAATGCAAGTCGCCCGTCAGGCAGAACAGGCTGAAATGGCAAAGGCAGCGGAAGGAAACAAAGGGAAAGGCCAAGAATATCTCGCTTTGCTAAGCAAGCAGCAAGGAGTACTCAAAGACCCTTCCGGTTTCTATTATGAAATTCTCAAAAAGGGTGACGGCCCAAGCCCCACGATGGATAACACCGTGCGCCTCCACTACCATGGCACCCTGATCGACGGCACTGTTTTTGACAGCTCAGTCGAACGTGGGCAACCTGCCAGTTTCCCCATGAGTGGTGTGATCAAAGGGTTTTCAGGCGGCCTCACCAAGACACAGGTCGGAGGTAAAATTAAGATTTATATACCCAGCGAGCTCGGCTACGGAGACACTCCCCGCCCGGGTGGTAAAATTAAGCCTGGAGACACCCTGATTTTTGAGTGTGAGCTTCTAGAAATCAACTAGTTACCAGAGGTCTTCCAAAGATCAATCGGGACATCATTTTTCTGGGGAGCACCCGGGAGTGCTTCTGCCATGGGCCACCTGATCGTCCAGTAAGGCCTTTATCAGGGCTGTGCTTTTGAACTGACTGGAGATATAAGCTTCGAATGGGGAATAAAGTGAAGGGAGATTCTTTCATAGGGGTTTTCAATCCCATTCTCATAAAGACAAACGACTTGATTATCATCAGTCACCTCCAAGTCAGAATAAGCCGATGCATCGGGATAAATCAAAGCCACTTCCTCCCAACTCTTAGCCTGATCTTTGGATACATAGAGGGTCATTTTCTCCCTCTTACTACTGTTTGGGTTCGAGCTTATTAATACATCCCCATGACGGATCATACTGCCCTGACAGCGGGGGTCTTTCCTGTACTTGTCATGTACCAATGGACTCCAGGTGGCACCACCGTCCTTGCTAAAACGAAGTGCACGTACGCCCTTCTTATGAGTCTGCATGCGAATGTCTTGAACCAGTAAATCTTCGCCTGCTTCGGCGATCTGAGTTTCACTCGCACCCACCGATGAAGACTGGCCGATCTCCCAGGTTTCTCCTTGATCATCGGAGT
>Ga0255758_10002887_pt1 | contig 15502 bp, 19 predicted proteins | sample 011ome_24_FD_179958 | JGI IMG/M metagenome (GOLD analysis project Ga0255758, IMG submission 179958) | Coastal salt marsh microbial communities from the Groves Creek Marsh, Skidaway Island, Georgia - 011513CT metaG (version 2) | ecosystem: Environmental > Aquatic > Marine > Intertidal zone >...
AACTGTAGCACAAAATGCTTTTACTAATTCGTTAATACAATCTGTAAAGGGAAGCGAAGAAGATGAAACCAAAGCTAGTGCAGCAGATGAAGATGCAGCCTGAGTTAAAGGTACAAATGGAATTGGAGGCACATGAAAAAGAGTGTGCCATCCGATACCAAGCAGTCAACGATAAGCTAGAAACCCTAGACAAAAGAATGTGGCGAATAGAAGCTATGTCTATGGTGGGTACGCTTGGTGTGGTAGCTTTGGTGGTTGCGATTGTGATGAAGTAATAGGAATATATAATGAATCAAGCTCAAATGCAAAGCGAATTAACTAAGTCTATAGCAAATACATTAGGCTACAAAGGTCCTATATCAGGCTTTCAAAAGTTTATTATGTCTAATCAACCTGCTTCGAGGAAGTATGCAGGGATATTAAAAGCTATAGACATGACTAAGAATATCGCAAAGCAAAAAGCACAAAGAGAAACAAGTACACCTATGCCACAAATGGCACAGGGTGGTGTTGTACGTAAGATGCAGGTAGGTGGGTTACCAACTGTACCTGCAGGTTTTAAAGCACCACGTCAAGACGAAGGTATACCTAGTGGTCCAGCAAGATATGCTAGGATACCTGAACAAATGCCTAATTTAGTACACCCTCAAGTGGCTGAAATGAAAAGTATGGTAGCTCAACCACCTAAAGGAAGTGGTGATATTCCTCAAGGTGTTTCATATATTAATACAGAAGTATTTACTGACACGGCTACAGGTCAGCCTATGAATTTAAGTGCCCAACAATTAGACAAACAAATAGCAGGTCAAGGTATTTATGCATCACCTGCACAGTTACAAGCAGCACTTAGAGGTGGGCAACAACGCATAGCTAAAGCAGAACTTGGTGGTAATATGATACCTGCAGGTGAAAGAAACCAAACTGCTACACTACCTACAGGTGGCGATGGTAGAACTTTACCTAATGATATGATACCTGATTTCTTTCCAGACCCTCGTGTACCTCAAGGACCAACTTTAGTTACAACTCCAACTAATCAACCGCCTGTTCAAAAGTTTGATAAAGTAAAAAGAGCAAAGGTAGATACAAATCAATTTCTAGCAGATGGTACAACGCCTAATCCTAATTATGGTCAACCTATAACTGACGCAGAAGGTAATATTCTTACAGAAGAAGTTGCACCTAACATAGGTGACATAAGTGCTCAGATGATAACTCAACCAGGATTACCTGCAGGAGCACAAATACAAACAGTAAGTCCTGTTGCTACACAAGATACATTAGTTGCTAGTGGAACAGGTCAAGTGTCAGGTGACTTTGCTGTACCTACAACTGTAGCAGGAACAGCTACTGCAACACCTCAACAAGTTACCGATGCTAACTTAATGCAATCACAACAAGCAGCAGGTCAGGTAGAACAAGCTCTATCTCAAACTCAAGCTGCTCAAGGTCAAGTTCCTTCACAGGCACAGATAGAGGCACAACAGCAGACTGCTAGTTCTGTAGGACAGTTAGATGCAGCTCAAGGTGTAGCCAATCAAATGACTAGTCCTGTACAAAGACAGATACAGGAAGGTGAATTAATTAGTGGTGTAGCCAATGCTGAAACTGCATCTAAGTTTACTGAGCAAATTCAAGCAGCGACTGCTACTCCTAGTGAGAAAGCTACTGTACAAGGACAGCTTGCAAGTTTAACTGCTAACTTTGACATGAGCAATCCTCCCCCATGGGCGGCAGGAGCACTTAGAGGTATTCAGGCTCAGTTACAACAAAGAGGTTTAGGTGCATCTTCAATTGCAGGTCAAGCTCTTATACAAGGTGCATTAGAATCTGCCCTTCCAATAGCACAAGCTGATGCACAGGTAACAGCACAGTTTGAAGCACAGAATTTATCTAACAGACAGCAGAGAGCTATGTTAGCGGCACAGCAACGTGCAACATTTTTAGGTCAAGAGTTTGACCAAGCCTTTCAATCTAGAGTTCAGAATGCTTCTAAGATAGCGGATGTAGCCAATACTAATTTTAATGCAGAACAACAGATAGCTTTAGAGAACTCTCGTGCTGCTAATACTATGAATCTAAATAACCTATCTAACAAACAAGCATTAGTTATGGCAGAAGCATCTGCATTAGCTAACTTAGACTTATCTAACTTATCAAACAGACAACAGTCTGCTGTTCAAAATGCTCAGAACTTCTTACAGATGGATATGGCTAACTTATCTAATCAACAGCAAGCTAATATGTTTAATGCACAGCAAAGAGTGCAGTCTTTATTTACTGACCAAGCTGCTGAAAATGCAGCAAGACAATTTAATGCAACCTCACAAAATCAGGTTGACCAATTCTTTGCTTCTTTAGGACAGCAAGCTAGTCAGTTTAATGCAACTCAAATAAATGCTCAAGAACAATTTAATGCAGGGCAAAGAAATACAGTTGAAAGATTTAATGCTGAACTAAACAATCAGCGTGACCAATTCAACGCACAGAATCAGATGGTTATTGCACAGTCTAATGCAAATTGGAGAAGGCAGATAGCTACGCAAGCTACGGCTTCAACAAATAGAGCAAACGAATTAAATGCTCAGAATGTATTAGGATTAAGTAATCAAGCTTATAATAATCTGTGGCAATATTATGGAGACACTATGGAGTGGGCATGGACTTCTGCAGAGAATGAAAGAAGTCGTGTAATTGAATTAGCTAAAGCACAGTTAGCCGCTGATTCTAATGCAGACATAGCTAAGATGAAAGGTGATTATAACTCATCTGCTGCTTTTGGTGGACTCATTGGTAAATTCATCACAGGTGGACTACTTGGTGGTGGTGGTTTTGGTGGACTATTTTAATGGATACAAATTTAGGAAGTAAAATATATAAACAATTTGATGCTATGTTAAATAACAAGCCCGAAGATGTAGAAGAAAAAATGAGTGGCTTATTGGCTAGAACAATGCCTAAGAATAATAGTAATGGCAAAGGTTCTGAAAATGAAGTTAATAAAAGAGTAGCAAATTATATGATGCAAATCAGAAGTAGAAGAGAGAGCTTAAAAAATGGCAGAAGTTAATGAGGTAACATTAGACGCACCTATCCCAGGTCAATCATTGACTCACGAAGTTGGTGCTCGACCTTGGCAACAACCTCCGCAATACCCTACAGTAGAGGGTGCTTTAGATTGGTATCTCTCTCGTTTTGAACAAAGAGATACAACAGAAGAATTACTTAATGTTATTGAAATGGGTATACCATTAACTGTAATTGCTAACTCATTTCAGTTAGGTGCTGTACTACAAGGTGTACACTCTATTGATGTAGGTATATTAGTAACTCCTGTGTTAATTGAGATGATGGCTTATATAGCTGAACAGAATGATATAGAATATAAAGTAGGTACTGAAGAAGAAGAAAGTCCTAAACCTTCTGACTCTTTAATATCTGCCGCTATAAAAGGCTTAGAAGAAAGAGGTGTAGTGGAAGACGAAGATACTGAAGACGAAGGTGTGGAAGAAGATGAAGATACTGAAGAAGAACCTAAAGGAATTATGGCGAGGAGACAGTAATGGGATTTAATTTTGGTGCATTTTTAGGTGGTGCTGCTACACAGATTACTAAGGATATTGACGAAGAAGAAAAGAGAGTCAAACTTCGTATGGATAATATATTGGATAAGCAACAAGAGTTAACCATACAAAATCAAAAAGAATATAAAGCTAAAAAAGAAAAAGTACAGAATCAGTTAAATGCTCTTGTGCCTTTGTTTGGTGATGACCCTAATGCTTTAGCAAAAGCTAGAAGTATTGTAGCAGGTGGTGACAATCATTACACTTTTATGTTTAACAAACTAGCTCAAGCACAAAGTGAAGGACAAAACATAAATGAGATATATAGCTTAATACCTAATAAAGATGCTGTTGGTTTTGAAAGCGTAGAAGATGCTACTGATAGTTTAGTTAAGATATCTAAGCTACCTGAAATAAAGTTAAGTGAATCTTCGAGTATGGCTAAGTTGTTTGGTATAGACCAAAAAGCATACTATCAACAAGAAAGAAAAGTCTTAGAGGAAGCAGGGCAAATACAAGCTGCTACGGCTGATGTTCCTGAGAAGGGTGTATACGCCCAAGGTAAATTAAACTTAGGCAAAATGAATAAGTCATTTAAATCTGCTGATGAATTTGAAGCTAGTCTTTTAAATGAAGTTAATAAGTACGATGTAGGCACAAAAGAATACGAAGAAGCTAGTAAAAAATATGAAGACTTTAGGATTAAAAAAGCTAAAACCTCTGCTGGTTACATTACTGAAGAGCTTAGGCAAAAAGCTGCTAAGAATAAGACCGCTATATCCTATGGAAACTTTCGTGCTGGATGGGAAGATGGTGTTAAAAAAATTAGCGACAAGTATGGCTCTCGTATAGAGGTAGGTGGAAAAACTTATTTAGAAGGAAGCCCTGAGTATATAAACCATATACAAAAAGAAGTAGATGAATACAATAAAGAATTTGTTAAAGGTATATTAGATGATGTAGAAGGTGGTGCTTTAAGTACTAATGGTATACAACTTATACAAGCGAATCCTGAACTTAAAAAGATAGCCAATCAGATACAAAAAGATAAGCTCAAGGGTGGAGAAGAAGAAAAGCCTGAAGAGGAAGAGGATGATAAAGAAAAGTCTTTCTTTGAAAAGCAACAGGAAGAGTTAGAGAAAAAGAAAAAACAAGAAACTTTGAATAAGAAAAAGTCTGAGTTTAAAGAAAAATATGGAGATGATTTATCTAAGGCTGCAGAAGATTTATTTAAAAGGAAAGACTCTAGTGGCAAGAATGTTACTAAACAGGATGTCTTTAATACCTTAAAGAATTTATACCCAGATAAAAGCGATAATGAAATATTCAATATAGTAACTGAAGCTGAAGGAAATAAACAGGTAACTGAAGAGAAGGTGGGTGGAGAAAAAGTACCACCAAGACCTGACGATGGTAGCTTCTTTGACTCAGACGCAGAAGATGCTTGGGATAAAAAATATGGCGATACGCATTTTACAGATGGAACACCAAAACCACCAAAGAAATTAAATAGAAGAGGTAGGTAATGAGAGACATCTTTGAGATGGAACTTGAGGAAGAAACTCAAGCCATTACTAGACCTATAGAAAAAGAAAAGATAGAAGAGGAAGACACTTTTTCTAAAGGTAAAGATATCTTTGAGATGGAGTTAGAAGAGCCTAAAGAAAAGGTTAAAGAGCCTGTACTTGATTTAGAAAAGACACAAGTTCCTCGTGTTGATGTTGACTACGAACAAGAGACAATGGACTTGTCTAAAAAGAAAACCTTCCAAGAGTTTGTACAAGATGAAAACTTTCTTAAGGAAGCTGACTTGTATCTACAGTCTCGTTTTGGCAAGGATGAAGGCAGACAAGAAGATGAGTCAAACAAGGACTTCACCAAAAGATTTATAGAACATTACAGACATGTCAATAGTAATACACTAGATTTAATGAGCCAAGTTGATTGGACTCGTAGTGCTAATGACACAGATAAAAGTAGGTATGCTACTTTATTTAGAGACATAGAAAGACTACCTGACTTCTACGAAGAAGGTGGCACAGGCACGTTTGATGCATTGATGGATTATGGTGAGAGTCTATTAACAGACCCACTTACCTACTTTGGATTCGGTGCTGGTGCAGTTGCAAAGTTTGGTGCAACTAAAGCTGCTAAGAAACTCATACTAGATGGTATGGCTAAAGGTTTAACTAAAGAAGCAGCAACTCAAGAAGCCAAACGACAATCATTAAAATTAGGATTTAAAGCTGGTGCAGTACCTCTAGCCACAGAGACTGCTGTCGCAGGTGGTGAAGGTGCATATGCATCTTCTGCTTTATCTGAGTTAGAAAAGGAAGCAGGTATAAGAGATGAAGTTGCTTCAGCAGAAGAGATAGCTTTAACAGGTGGTATAACAGGTGCTTTAACATTAGGTTTAGGCTCGTTTGCCATACCTGCTATAGGTAAACTAGGCAGGGGAGCTGCTGTTAAAAACATAAACTTAGAAGAAACAGCTAGAGATGCTTACAAAAAGAAACTAAGAGACAAGGCATCAAAAGGTAAAGTAGATGAAAAACAACTTGATGAGTTTGACCCTATCAATGAAGAATCTATTGTGGATATGGTTAATAAAACAGATAGTTCTGTGAGTGAGGATTTAGCACAAGGAAGAAAGATACTTGAAAAGTTAGACCCTGCAACTGAAATAACCTCTGCTACTGTAAATCTAGAAATGAAACAGAGAGTTAGTAAAATAGTTCTTGAGACATTTCAGGACTTGACAAAATCTTCAGACAAAGCAGCCCAAGACTTTGTAGAAGAAGTTACTGTTGGTAATGACAAAGCTATGGTAGTTACTAAAAAATTGTTAGAAAGATTAAACGATTTAAAAGGTGTAGACGCAGACGATTTTGACATGGCTGTATCCAGGGCAGGTTTAACTAGAGACCAGTTTGCTAAAATAGTTATGACTACTAGTAGTGATGCAGGTAAACTCCTACAAACAGACTCTGCTCTTGGTAAGTTTCTAAAAGAATATAAAGAGTTTGACCCCAAGTTTAAGAGTGAGTTTGAAAAGAAGTTTGGTAAAGAAGATGCTACCACATCTATGTTCACTAAAGCTCACGACTTCATGCAGAGACTTGATAGAGAACGTAGAGCATTAATGGTTACACAACTATCTACTACAGTTCGTAACGTAGCTACAGGTGGTATGAGAGTTACCTTTGATATAGGTTCAAACCTAACAGAATCTCTAATGTACAATCTAGGAAGAGGTGTTAACAGTGCTTTAAAAGGTGAATTTAGTACAGACGGTATTCAAAAGGGTGTAGCTGATATAGTAAGAGATACCTTTGGTACGTTAAGTGGTTTAAATGTAATGGGTTCAGGTGCTTTCAGAGCTAGTGAAATAACACAGCAACTATTAAAGTATAACCCTAGACTTGCAGCTCAAATGGATAGGTCCTTACAAGAAGTGGGTGCAGACCAGAGCTTATCATCTATAACTAGAGCTTTAAACAAAGCTAACATGGCTCAAGATATACTGTTTAGAAAGGCTGTGTTTACTGCAAGGATAGATAAACAACTGAGAAGAATGGGTACTAATGCTTTAGAGGTATCTGTTAGTGGTAAGACATTACCTAAAGAAATGTTACAAAGTGCAATAGAGGAATCACTTTACTTTACATTTGCACGTATGCCTAAAGAAGGTGGTGATAAATTTGCAGACACTGTAGCTAGTAAGTTTGTAAAGTTAAATGAAGCATTAGGTCCTTTACCTGGATTAGTTGGTGTGCCTTTGGGTACAGGTCAATTCCCTTATTCAAGATTTATGGCTAACGCAATGCAAATGCAATTAGATTATTCTCCTGTTGGTGGTGCAGTAGGTTTAATGAATCTAACCAAAGGTGCATGGAACGTATTAAAGAAAGACCAATCCTATAAAGACTTAGGTTACAAACAGCTAGGTAAAGCAAGAGAAGAATTAGGCAAGGGTATGGTAGGTATGTCTGCTATATTAGCAGCTTATAAGTATAGAAAAGAAAACCAAGATAGTAATTGGTATGAGATGAAAAGTGATGATGAAAGAACTGTTGACATTCGACCATTCTTTCCACTAGCTCCTTACTTAATCATGGGTGATTTGTGGGTTAAATGGGAGAACGACACATTAAAAAGAGGTGTGGGTCAAGACTTCATAGAAGGTATGACAGGTGCTATCTTTAGGAATGGTGCAAGTGCCTACGTAATAGACAATATGTTCTTAGGTTTTGGAAGTGCTGATGAGTTCAATACTCTTGAAGGTGAGAAGATAGCAGAGAAAGTATCAGGATATATAGGTGAATTAGTAGGTGGTGCTTTAACTCCTGCTAGAGTGTTGAAAGATATAGAAGCAGCCTTTAGTAAGGAAGCTAGTATCATTCGTGACTCTAGACAGATAGAAGGTATAGGAGCTAAAGAAAGGTCACTAAAGACATTTCAAAATTCATTACAAAGAAACCTACCATTCGTACATAAAAACTTACCTGAGAAACAATTTGCTACTAGGTCAGGTCCTGTGTATGAACAGAGTACTTTAGGAAAGCAACTTACAGGTAGAAGATTTACACCTAAAAAGAATACAGTTGAACAAGAGTTAGTTAGATTTGGAATGGAAGAGTTTGAGTTACTTACTCCAACAGGAGATAAGATGGCAGACTCATACATCAAGAAGTTTTTAGGTAAACTTACAGAAGAAAATCTTACTAAGGAAATAAACAGTGACTATTACCAAAACCTTAGTCCTAAGAAAAGAGAGGCTTCTTTTAGTAATAAGTTAAAGTATTATACTAAGGTAGCTAAAGAGTTGGCTGAAGGTTTGGCTGTTAAAGAAGCTAATCAATTAGGTAAGTCTATAACACCATTTGATAGAGCTAAATATGTAAAGCTGTCCACTAGGCAGAGACAATTAGCAGATGAATACTACCTAGAAAAATATGGTAGGACAGTACTAGATATGCAAAGAGAAGAACCTGACTTTAATCACTACCTAAATGCAGTGTTAATCGGCAGAGAACTCTCTAAAGCATATCAATAATATTGTTATCTATTATCTCCTGACCCATGTAATGTTCCACGTACTTTTCTTCCATGTAACTTCTTCAAGTTATCTTTCATAATATCATTCAATGGAACACCTACCTCTTTCGCAAGCATAGCACAGTACCAAAGTACGTCACCTATCTCTGATGCTATGGCTATCTTCTTCAACTCAAAGCCTTCCATATCTTCGCCATCACGTATAAGTTTCTTTACCTTACCTGCTACTTCCCCTGCTTCACTAGTTAACCCTAGAGCTAAATACTCTAGGGCTTTATATTTAGGAAAGATGGCTGTCTGTCCTGCTTTCATTTCATAAAACTCAGCAGTCATTACTTCTTCTATTACTATCTTATCCTGCATGTATTTCTTCGCTTCTTCTTCTAGCTTCGACATCCTTCACCCTTTTAAGTTGTTGTGCATATGCAGAGTTATATCCACGTAACCACTCCCTTGCTTGCATAGTGTTTGGGTTATATGGATTCTCTGTCATAATTATTTTAGCATCTCCATTTGTTTTGACATATTGCTTACCCTTGAAAGCATTGAACCCCCTATCGAATTGTATTCTTAAGGGAGCATCATACTTACTTAGATTTGGGTTTCTCTTTTTCCTTGTTTTCGATTGCATTCTCATTACTCCTTTCAAAGTATTTAGTTAGTACGTTAAGTCTTCCATCAAGATGTTCTAAAGCAGACAACTCTTTCTCAATCGTGTCTATCACAGTTGCTCTGTCTCTTGCACCAACAGGATTATTTAACATAACCTCTGCATTAGCTATATGAGCATTCATCTGCCCTATCATCTTAGTTTTTATTGCGTTTAATATCATGTCTCTCATGCTGCTATTTCTCCTTCCTTAAATGCTTTTATAACATCAGATGAAAACAACTTCTGTATATTTAGAAGATACATTCTTGATGCATTGTTATCTCCACCTGATACAGACCTTTTGTAATCTAAGTTATTTATTATTCTTTTCAAACTCTTTGTATCAAATACTAATGTACAAAAAGTATCATCTCCTACACACAAATTATGAAACCAGTAGTCAGATTCAGTTGCATCTATTCCACTTGGTTTACCATAAGATTGGTACTCAATAGCAATGTTACCTGTACGTTGCCACATATCTCTTTCACTTTTTACTTCTATCTTTTTATTCTGTAGCATATCAGCTACAAGCTGTTCTCTTACTTGTCCATATTCTAAATCAATATCAAACTTCTTTCTGTTCTTTTTACTTGGTGCTAGGTTTTCCATGTGTAACTCCTTTTCTCTTTGGTTTAAGATGTAATAGTTCTCGTATGTGTAGCTTCCTACCTTTAAAGAACACGATTAAGTTTATAGTTGTGTTGATGGAAATGGCGATAAGTAACCACCATTGCCACCATAATAACTCTGCAGAGTCTAACATTAACTAGCCTGAATGTCAACCATCTCACACGCATCTGCTGTGCAAGCTAGTTCTCTACCACCACTAGTTGTGTCTTCCTTCTCAAAGTCTGCTAACTTTGACCAATCAATAGAGTCAGGCATCTCATGTGACAATGCATAATACTTTGCTTCGTCTATATCTTGGTAAGGTGCTTGAGCATATGTATGGTCACTGAATGGTAAGAAGGATATACCTGATACTTCATCGAAGTTCTTATATACCCATGCTCCTACATCCATCCATTCATCTTCTTTGACAGACACAGTAACAGAAGGTTTGTGTTCACACCAATGCCTTTGAAACATGAGCCAATATTCTAGCTGTTCAATAGCAGACATCTGTGTTCTAGTGACAGCACCTTGAGGTGACTTCATAGGAAAGCTGAACACAGTAGTGCTATCAGGTTTCATAACACAAGGCTCACTTGGTATACCACTCTGTTTCATAAACTGTGTTAGTGGGTCTTTGTTATCACCACGTACAGTTCTGATGTAGTAGTCATTGTGTCTAGCATGAATCCCTGATGCACTGTCAACTAATTGACTAACTGTACCACTTGGCTTTACACAAGTAATAGCAGTTGACTGTGGTATACCTAAGTCTTTAGCCATCTTTTTATTAGTTTCTACTGCTACTTCTCTTAGCATAGTAAGTATTTCTTCTGTCCATATATTTGTATCCAAGATACCTGTTAGGGAAACTCCTAATAGTCTCTCTTCCTCTGTATTATCTTTCCATATCTTACGTAAATATTTAAAGTTAGTAAGAGTAGATTGAAATGTACCTAGTATAGTAGCCATACGTACCTTCTCTGTTAAGGATGCTAAGTCATCTGTGGCTCTACATACAACTTCAGTAAGATTACAGAACTGATAAGGTCTAAGTATAATCTCACTACAAGGATTGCATCCAAACTCGTGGTCAATATCACGTCTACCATTCTCAGATGCCTTCTCTTTGGCTGCTCTACGATTGAAGATGCCACGTTCACCTGACTTAGATTCATATAAAGATGTCCACTCTCGCATGAATGTACCCATCTCAGGCTTACCTTTAAATGCTACAGAGTTATTAGCTAATGCTCTTTGCCCTTCATTCTCCCACCATTGACCTGACTTAGCATGTCTCATTTGGTCATCGCCCAAGTTAGATAAAGAGATAAGAGCAGAACGTCTTACACCACCTACAACTACAACCTCGCCAATCTTGCACATGATGTCGTGGCATTCAATAGGGAATAGTCTTCTGCCTTTAGCTCCTTTGAACTTTTGGATGCAGAACTGAAATAATTCAACTAAAGGTGCAGGTCCTGATGCTCTACCACCAAATGTCTTTAGTCTAGCACCTGCAGGTCTTACTTGTGAGACATCCCATTTTGGAACTTGTCCTACATATAACATAGCAATAAGTTCTCTCAATGCTTTAGCCCAACCGGGTCTGCTGTCAGCAACAGATATGATAGTAGTGCTGTCCTCAAAATGCTCATTAACCACAGGTAACTTGTCTATGTTTTCACGTTCAACAGAGAATCCTACACCTGTACCACACATAAGTATATACATGCACTCGTCAAAACTACGTGGACTATCTACAGGTATGTAACTACAGTTATAACCACCCACATGACACCTGTCTAAGGCAGGTCCTGCAGTCATTAAAGCTCTCATGCTAGGCATGACACCTAAACTCATTATTTGATTAGTAAGCTTTTCTTTAAGAGCTTTGGTTATAATATAATTATAATTATCTTTCATATGACTACTCATATAATCAAAGTATCTATCTACTGTTTCACCCCAATTCTCTCTTCTTTGCTCATCATCTTTCCATCTAGCATAGCGAGATAGGGCAATAAAGTTTTGATAATCTGTGGGTAAGTAATTTTTTAACATTTATGTCTCCTCTGTTATTGTTTTTATTGATTTTACTTTCAATCCATCTACTTCGTGAATCATGTCCGTAAAGTAGTCTTCTATTTCTTCGCCTACCTTACCATCTGAAGGAATTGGGTATTCCTCTTCATCTACAGATAATAAGAGTATCATTTTAACTCTTACCATCGTAGACCTCTATAAGTTTATTGAGATACCATTGTGCTTTTTTTAAGTCTTCTACACCATTCTTGTATCTATATCGCCATAAATATTTAAACACATTTCCTTGTAAATAATAATCAAAGCCATTTGTTAACATAGCCTCAAGTGCATCTATAGTTTCAATACCTGCTTTGTTATAATGAGCAGGACTATTAACCATGTCCTCTTGTTCTTTTTCTTTCATTTTCATATACTCCATATGTCTTAACATTATTTGTTCCTTTCAAAGCTTAGTGATATTATATTACCATCAATTTTTTTTGTTACGTTAGCTTTGTTCTGTCTTCTTATTTCGTCATCCTCTTCATTTAAGAAATTTTCTAATTTTAATGTTAGATTAGGGTCTCGCTCCATGAGAGCTATAGTAGATGCAACTAATTGGGATAAGTGTAATAGACTTTCTCTACTCTCTTTGTCTAGGTCACTTTTTTCAGAGGCTATAATATTAACCTCTAACTCTCCAGTCCAATAACTTTTCTCGCATACAGGGTTCAGTTCTATAAAACATGAATTTGGATTTCTTTTCTCTAACATATATTATCTCCTTATTTTTTTACCTGAAAATTTAATAAAGTTCAAGTGTTTATTTTTACCTTTTTCTTTTAGCCAATCTTCAGGTATAATTCTGTCATAATATCTAAAATTATGTTTTATACACCATTCTGCATAGCTAGACTTAGCTCCTTTACTAAGTTTATTTCTGCTATTTGTAAATACAAATCTTATATCTAAATGGGGATGTTGCTTTTTTATACAAAGATGTTTCTTTCTATCTGCCGCTAAAAATCTTCCTTTAGTTTCTATAATTATACCATTATTCAATATAAAGTCTGGGGTATAGGTGCGATATGTTAAATCTTCCCACTCTATTTTGATTGATTCATAATCAAATTTATGTTTCAACTTTTTAAGATATAAAGAGATGGTATGTTCTAAACCACTCCTATACCCATACTTTAGTGCCTCTCTTCTAATTTTATGAGGAGGCACTTAGAAGTTTCGCCATGTTATCCCTGTAAAAGGATTGTAAGAAGTTTGGTAACCTAAGTTTTTTAACTCTTCCTTTACAGCTTCATCTGCTACTTTCCTAGCTTCAATAGCATCACGCAAACCCGCTGTACGCATTTCACGATACTGCTTTTTTGCTTCTGCTAGTTGTTTCTCCATTTCATCAATATCAGATTTTAACTCATCTAATGATTTACTCATGCTATTTCTCCTTTCCTAATTTTATATATGAGACAATTTTAGGTGTCTGTGCCTTAGACATAACAGCAGGTTTGTCCGTTAAATCCCAACAATCATATCTGTAGTCACAGAACTTACAGTTAGTGTTTAACACCGTATTGCCAGTAGGCTTGCCTCTAAATGTTTCTTCCTCTGGCTCAAAACATCTCTCAAACTTATTTGTATTAACAGTAGCTATTGTGTCTTCAATCTTTTTTATCTCGTCATCTAGATTAAGTCCATTAGCAGGCACATATTTAAAGTGACCATTGGCTTTGTTTACAACCCACCAACCACCAACTTTCTTACCTGAAGCTTTTGCGTAACCAGCAAGTTGCCCTATGTATCCGAACCCATCACCACTACTTAATGTGTCATAAGATTCAAACTTATTTTTATAAGACCAATCAGATGCTGATTTAACATCATCAACTGCTCCATCAATCACTAAATCATAAGAACCTGACACCTCTGCACCTTTACACTTGAGTGTAACAGTATCAGACTCTTCATAATCTACCTTAGAAGCTTTCAATAAACCCTTGAAGACTGCCTCAACTATATCTCCTAACATCATATTCATCATAAAATTATTTGATTTAGGTAAGGCAGTCTCAGGTTTATTTTTCTCGTACCAAAGTTGGCAAGTGGGTCTACCAACATTAGACATACGTAAAGTAAAATCTTTTCTTTTGACCTTACCACCAAACTGACGTTGCAATGCATCTTTTACATCATTGGCTACTTGATTTATAATCTCATCTGACATAACAGATTTACCATTGACTGCATCAGTCATATATTGATGCAACTTCAGTTCAGCGATATGATTCATTAGTTAGTACCCTCAATATCAATAAAAGACTCTACAGTTTCCATCTCTTCTTTTGAAACAGGGTTCTGCCTAGATTCTACTTTTTCTTCCCACTCCTTACAGATGTAGTCATTGAAGTTCTTTATCCAATCAACAAAGTCTCCAAATAACTTTTGGTCTTCTGCTGTAACATCAAATGCTTCAGAGAAGTCAACTTGGGCGATAGGTGTATAAAAACTACTTCCGTTAGGTAACTCGTTTGCTTTAGTACCATTAAGATGTATCATATGCTGTATAGGCAATCTAGATTTCTTAACATACTCATTAAACTGCTCACCTAAAGTTTTGAAAGCATCCTTATTATCTATCTCCCAAATGAAAGGTACATCACCTATTTCTGTAGGTTGACCCTTCTCGTCAGTAGGCTCATCTAAAGTAACCACACCAAAGATAACACGAACACGTTTAATTTGTCTTATTAAGTCTTGCATGTCAGGTGCTAATGCTTTGAAGTCTTCTATGTAACCAGACGGTTTACCACAGTTGAACCTACCTGTATTGTCTTTCAAATCAGTATTAAGATTATCAGACATTATAGTTCTATGGAACATGCCCTTGGGTTCGCCAGCTTTTGCATTAAGATTCGCTATGTACCTTCTTAGCATAAACCTTTGCATGAATGGGCGAATGCTTATATTCTTTGAATAGTAGAAGGTAGAACCATTTTCTTCTACAACCTCTAATCTATATGCTCCACCCTCAATGACTTCAACATTAGCCATCTTACCATTTATATCAGCTTGACCCATTATAGGTGTGTGCCATATTCTTAATCTGTTTAAGTTGCCAGACTTCTTTGGCTTTGCAGCAACTTCTGTAGCTATTCCCATAGCTTTAGCTAAGTCTGCATAGCTATCTGTATTTATATTGATTAAATCATTCATTTATTTTTTCTCCTTTCAATAAGTGCCTAGTTATATCATGCAACATCTTTAGTGTCAAGCCAATTAGTACCTATTTTTGCCTCTAATAATAGAGGTACATTAAATTCTATTTTAAACTCTTTTTCTATTAAAGATATCATATTCTGATTAGTTATTTCAATTACATCTAATACTTCCTTTTCTTCATTTGGGTGCACATCTACTACTATAGAATCATGTACACTGTTTACTACACACGATTGATAAGGTTCTAACTTCCTCTCAATATACATTAATATCAAAGGTACTATATCAGCAGTGGCAAATGATTGCACTGGATAATTTTTTATCTGTGTAAAATTAGTTATCTTGCCGGATATAA
>Ga0255758_10002889_pt1 | contig 15496 bp, 8 predicted proteins | sample 011ome_24_FD_179958 | JGI IMG/M metagenome (GOLD analysis project Ga0255758, IMG submission 179958) | Coastal salt marsh microbial communities from the Groves Creek Marsh, Skidaway Island, Georgia - 011513CT metaG (version 2) | ecosystem: Environmental > Aquatic > Marine > Intertidal zone > Salt...
TACCGTGCATGCACGGTGCGTCGGTGAGGGACGCCGTCGTCGTCTTCACCGTCGTCGGGAGTACGAATTCGTCGCGTTGTCGTCGTGCGTCGTCGTGCGTGACGCGGGTGGTGCGCGCGCAAAAAAGGCGGCGACGTGGAGAGGACAGGATTGTGCTCCAGCGCGCGAGGGCGTCGGCGGCGGCGTTGGCGCGTGTCGGCGCGTCGACGGCGACGTCCGCGACGTTAGTGAAGGGCGTGGGGTTGAGGCTGTCGTCGTTGTGCGTGCGCATGCGACGAGGCGCGGACGCGGTGGGGTGTTCGGGGAGCGGAGAGAAGCGCGCGAGGGTGGCGGCGGTGCGCGCGGCGGCGGCGGCGCGCGCGGGGGCGGGAATGCGATTCGTGGCGGCGCGCGCGGGGGCGAGCGATGATGCGGTGGAGAAGAAGATGACGATTGTGGATGTGAAATGTACCGCGAGTGAGCAAGCGGTGTTTGATACGTTGTTAGAGGTTGTGGAGCACTTCAAGTTGAATGTCACGTTGCGCGTCGCGGGCGGTTGGGTGCGGGACAAACTCATCGGACGAGAGAGCGACGATATAGACATTGCGCTAGACACCATGCTCGGGAAGGAATTTGCGGATAAGGTGAACGAGTACTTGACCTCACAAGGCGTTGAAACTAAGGGCATAGGTGTGATTCAGAGTAATCCTGAGCAAAGCAAACACTTGGAGACGGCGACGATGCGCGTGCGAGACGTGTGGCTGGATTTGGTGAATTTGCGCTCGGAGAGCTACGCGGAGGACAGCCGTATTCCGGAGATGGAATTTGGTACCGCCAAGGATGACGCTTTTCGACGTGATTTGACCATCAACGCGCTGTTTTATAACATTAATGAGCGCAAAGTTGAAGACTTCACCGAGAGCGGCGTGAAAGACTTGGAGCGCGGAGTGGTGCGTACGCCTTTGCCGCCGCGCACGACTTTTCTCGATGATCCGTTGCGTATTTTACGCGCCATTCGTTTTGCTGCACGATTCGGTTTCGCCGTGCAGGACGACATCAAACACGCCGCGAGCGATGTAGAGGTTCAAGAGGCGTTGCGTCACAAAGTTAGCCGTGAACGTTTCGGCAAGGAGGTTTTGGGCATGATGAAAGGGCGCTCACCCGCGGACGCCGTGTCGCTCATGACAGCGTTTAAAATTACGCCAATAGTTTTATTTGTGCCCACACAATCTGTCGTGGATGCCATTACCGAGAATGCCGATCGACTTTCGACGTACTTGATGCGTTGCGCCGAGCGCGCCGTCGACGACATCCCGTCAAGCTCGACGTGGTTGGACGACGAAAATAAGGTGTGGCTATACCTCGCCGCATGGCTGGCTCCTTATCGTGCACTCGAGTCCGAAGGTAAGAAAGGCAAGAAAGTTCCCGCGGTCGGGGATATGATTAGCAATGCCTTAAAGTTGAGATCAAAAGATGCGGAAACCGCGGCGCACGTGCACGAGTCCATGAAAATCGCCAAGGATGTGTTGTTGGCGAACGCTGATGGATTTTCCCGCCTTGATGCGGGCTTAGCGCTGCGTAAGATGGGTCCAACATGGCGTTTAGCGTGCTTACTCCAAAGCCTAGTTGACCAAGTTCCAGGTATGAACGACGAACGCATCCCAGAGTGGGGTGCCGCGTACGCCATGGACCCGACATCCGTCGACGCCGACGTCGCTCGTCGCGTCGAAGGCGGCATCGAGGCGGCGGTGCGTACGTTTGAAACCATAGAACGTCGCGTCACGGAGCAAGCATTGAATGAATGTTGGGATTTGAAGCCACCAGTCACGGGACAAGACGTCATGGCCGCGCTGAACATCACCAAAGGCGGACCTCAGCTCAAAGCGTGGATTGATAAATCGATCGAATGGGTGCTCGAAAACCCATGCATGACGACGGAGGAGTGCGTGCAGAGAATCAAGGCGGAGAGTTGAGCGCACGCGTTGATATATAGTTCGCAGTGCGTCTACGCTTTATATCATGTAGTAACAAAACCAGCGACGTGGTGGAGTAAATGACTGTACACCTATAGTGATTACAACAAACAACAATTTCTTTCGGCTATGACGTAGTACATTTTCGTTTTTTACAACACGATGTCGTGTTCACCACCAAGGCTCGTCGAACGCGACGGCGCGCACGACGACGTGAGCCTCGGCGGGAACGACTGGTTTGCCGGGCGGTTTGCACATCACAAACACCCGACCTGAGGCGCGACTAAACTTTTCGCGTAACAAAGAAAGTGCTTTGACACTAATCAATGCTGATGCTAAACCTACGGCAGCAGCGGGTGCGGACACAGATGTGACGTACCCGACGCTTTCACCTGAAATTTCTGCAAGCGCGACGTCGTCTCGTCGCCTCGCGCCAGATTTTTTTCCAGTCCACGCCGCGTTTTGAGCAGCTGTGGGAACATATAACTCAGAACCCAACGATGGCTGTCCTGACCACGGACATCGGAGCGTGACACGCACCATTGCATGTTGAGTAGCGAGTGACTCGGCTTTAGACAACGCGTCTTGTGTCCGAATGACTCGCCCGACGGTGATACTTCTACCGCATGCTTCTAACTCACGCAGACCCTGAGGTACTTTTCCGATTGGTGTCTTCGCCATGAGTGCTTTGATTTCATCAAACAGTTCTTGCCTTTGCGCAACGCCGGCAGGGGTATCGAGATAATCATCAGGAAACACGGGCTTGCCAAATCGTTGCGCGCACCACGACCACTCCTTCAAACCCGCCGCTCTCGCACCAACGTTCGACATACCCAGTAACAGCGGTATTGCCCACGACTTTGGAACGATGACGGTGTATCCCTCAGACGCGTTTACGCCCCGGTTGATTAAGAGGCCGGAATAATTTTTCAATCCAATAGCTTTGGCTGGTTCCCACGGACGCTCCAACATTGCGTTGCGTGACGCGCGGCAGCTCACGTTGAACTCAGCTTGCGTTGGAGCTGTCTCGCTCGGTTCATCGTCGATGTGTTCAGGTGCTTGGTCAATATTGAGCGTCGCTGCACGTGGATCGTGCGACACAAAGTGACGAACACCGCGGACGACATGTCTCTCACTCAAGAAATCAAGCCTCGGTACGAGCTTTTGCACAACCTCGAACGATTTGTGACCAATAATCTCAAGACGTGCAAATGCGTCGCTTGTTTCAACGGTGACTGCAGATCCACCACGTTTGACTTTACGAGCCACCTGTCGCGCTACAGCAGCGCGAATCGCTTGCAAAGCTTTTTCACTCGCGGCGGGATGCACCCATACGTGCGCCTCTGAGTCGTTTGAATCTTTCGCGCGTGGCATGTAATACGCCATCACAGGCGCGATCGTACGCTTGTTTTTGAACGTCTCGATGTGCATCGCGCATGCACGATGCGCTGCACGGAACATCTTGTTATTCAAGCACTTCTTCTCCACGGCGAGTTCAACCAATGCCCGGCGCACCACAGCGCCGTCGCCTTTTAAGACTATACACGAATAATACGAAGAATCATGCACCAATGCGCTTTGAGCGATTGATTTAATAATAAATCGCCACCCTCGTCCGCGACCAGGACGAATGCTCGGTAGAATCCATCCCCATTTACTATGTTTGCGCGTTGTAAATCTGCAGTTGAAAAAACGTATGCTTGCGTTAGTCAATGCACGAACGCACTACATCGCGCCCGTCTCACTGTGTGTTGCCTCAGTCGATGTACCAAACGGTATCTATTTACGCTTGTCTCCAACGGCCGCCGAAACGTCCTCGGATTGGCTGGGTGCGTGATTTCGTCTTCACCGGCAACAGCTCATTCTCTTAGCGCTCTCACGCGACAAAACATAACCACACTCACCTCTTCGCATGCCAAGTATGCGTGCGTAACACCTTAAATGTAACACCATCAAGCACGCGCTTCGTTTCCGCGTTCAATCGCCCGCGTCGCCTGAGCGCCTCTCGACACAACCGGAATCCGCCGCCGTCGCCGCCGCCGTCGCCTCGCCTCCGCTTCAAGTTAGGTCGTCTTCGCGACAAGTACGGGGCATGAGACGTCGCTCGCCGTCGCAAATGCCTCGGTAGCGTACTCACACCCAATACTTTCCCATTCCCTCGTCCTTCAATCGCCGTCGTCGTCGCATAAAGCTCAGCCGCGCGCGCGCTCGCAAAATCCCACACTTTTATGAATCGCGCCGCGCCATCCTCGCGCGACGTCCAATCGCCCCGCGTCGTCGCCAAGACGACGTCAACATTTGACGTCGACTTGTGTGGCGTCGACATCGCGCGCACGCGATCGCCGCACTCGCCCGCGAGGCGCGCAGTGCGACTCGTGCACCGAGCCGTCGCCTGAGGTTCTAGGTCTCGATCATCACCACATCAGTCGCGTTCGACGCCACACGGCGACGCGCACGGCACGACCGACGCGAACGACGCGCGCAAGAACACGCCAACGAATCGTATCCATCGATTGAGTCCGTCGCACGACGACGTTCGGGGGTATACGTAGGACATCTGTGCTCGTTTGCGCTGCGCAGGAGCGCGCCATCATCGACATCGGTGCCACCGACGGCGGACTTTGTGTCGACGTAATCGCGCGCTATGAGCGAGGTGGAGGCTAACGCCGCGGCTGCGGCGGTGGCGAATGTTGAAATTGATCCGGTGAAGGCGGCGAAGAAGGCGGCCAAGGCGGCGGAGAAGGAAGCGAAGAAGGCCAAGGCTGAAGCCAAAGCCGCGGCTAGGGCGGCGGAGGAAGCAGCCAAGGCGACGCAAGGCGACCAAGGGAAAAAGGCAAAGAAGAAGGCTGCGAGTGGACCAGCTGAGGAGGATATTAAGGCTTTGGAAAGTGCTTTGGCGACGAAGAGCGGTGATAAAAAGGATTTGGTGAATACACCCATGGCAAAGTCTTATAACCCGGTGGCGGTTGAAGCGGGCTGGTACGACTGGTGGGAGAAGGAAGGTATGTTTACTCCGAAAATGGGCACTGATAAGCCAAAATTCGTCATTGTGATTCCTCCTCCGAACGTTACTGGGGCGTTGCACATTGGACACGCGCTGACGAACGCTATTCAAGACACCATTGTGCGTTGGCGTCGCATGAGTGGATACGAAGCACTTTGGGTGCCAGGGACGGACCACGCGGGTATCGCCACGCAAACTGTGGTTGAGAAGAAATTGCAACGCGAAGAAGGTATTACTCGACATGATTTGGGGCGTGAGAAGTTTCTTGAGCGTGTCTTTGAGTGGAAAGAAGTGTATGGTGGTAAAATTACAAACCAACTTCGCCGCATCGGTTCGTCCATGGACTGGACGCGTGAGGCGTTTACGATGGATGAAAAATTGAGCAAGGCTGTCAAAGAGGCGTTCGTGCGCATGTTCAACGAGGGTCTGATTTATCGTGATAACCGTTTGGTGAACTGGAGCTGCCAGTTGAAGACGGCCATCAGTGACATCGAGGTTGACCACATTGACCTTGAAGGTCCGACGATGTTGTCCGTTCCGGGACACTTGAAAAAGGTTGAATTTGGCGTCATCACCTCATTTGCGTATCCTTTCGAAGATGGCTCTGGCGAAGTCGTCGTAGCAACCACTCGTATTGAGACTATGCTTGGCGACACCGCAGTGGCGGTGCACCCCGAAGATGAAAGGTACAAGCACCTCCACGGCAAGTTTGTCATTCACCCTTTCAACGGCAGACGCATCCCTATTATCACGGACGCCGAACTCGTTGACATGGAGTTTGGTACTGGTTGCGTGAAGATCACCCCAGCGCACGATCCGAATGATTTTACGACTGGTAAACGCCACAATCTCGAGTTCATCAACGTCTTCACTGAAGATGGTTTGGTGAACGAACAAGGCGGCGAGCAGTTCACTGGCATGAAGCGCTTTGAATGCCGCGTTGCGATTAGCGAAGCACTTGACAAGCTCGGATTGTTCCGCGGCAAGGCGAGCAACCCGATGCGATTGGGTTTATGCAGCCGCAGCAAGGATGTGATCGAGCCTATGCTTAAGCCCCAATGGTGGGTCAACTGCCAAGATATGGCCAAAGAAGCGTGCGATGCTGCCCGCGATGGACGCCTCGAAATTCTTCCACAATTTATGGAGCCTACCTGGTTCCGTTGGTTGGAGAACATTCGCGATTGGTGTATCTCCAGACAACTCTGGTGGGGTCACCGCATTCCGGCGTTCTACGTTCGATTCACCGGCGAAGGTGATGATGAAAGCGGTATGCCGGGTGGGAGCTCTGAAAAGATGGACCGCTGGGTCATCGGCCGCGATGCCGATGAGGCGCAAGCTGCGGCTCAAGCCAAGTTCCCTGGTAAAAACTTTGTCTTGGAACAAGATGAGGATGTCCTTGATACTTGGTTCTCGTCCGGTTTGTTCCCATTCTCCGTGTTTGGCTGGCCCGATGAGACGCCTGACTTGGCCGAATTCTACCCGACGTCTCTCCTCGAAACCGGTCACGATATCTTATTCTTTTGGGTTGCTCGCATGGTGATGATGGGTATGAAACTCACTGGCAAGGTTCCGTTTAAGCAAGTCTACCTTCACGCCATGGTTCGGGATGCTCATGGTCGGAAGATGTCCAAGTCTCTTGGTAACGTCATCGATCCTCTCCACGTTATTGAAGGCATCGACCTCACCAAACTTCACGAAACGCTCATTGGTGGTAACCTCGAAGAAAAGGAAATCAAGAAGGCGCAGCAAGCGCAAAAGACTGATTTTCCTGAAGGAATTCCTGAGTGTGGTACCGATGCGATGCGTTTTGCTCTCGTTGCTTACACGGCTCAAGGTCGCGACATCAACCTCGACGTTCTCCGTGTCGTTGCATACCGACACTGGTGCAATAAGTTATGGAACGCTACTAAATTTGCGATGATGAATTTGGGCGATGACTACGTGCCGCCAACAGATATCAACAATTCGTTTGATTTACAAAGTATTCCGCATGCTTCTAAGTGGATTCTTAGCCGCTTGAACAATGTGTGCGAGACAACGAACGTCGCTATGGAAGCGTATGACTTCTGCACGGCCACGAGCGCGGTTTATGCGTTCTGGCAGTACGATCTTTGCGATAATTTCATTGAAATTATCAAGCCAGTCATGTCTGGTAACGATGAAGTCGCAAAGAAGCAAACGAAGGATGCGCTTTGGATTTGCCTTGACGCTGGCTTGAGACTGCTCCATCCGTTCATGCCCTTCGTTACGGAAGAACTCTGGCAAAGACTCCCGCGTCAGACCACAGCCGACTCTCCGTGTAGTATTATGATTGCTGAGTATCCAATCGCCGTTGATTCATGGAAGGACGAACTTGTTGAGGCGCAGATGCAAATCAACATTGACGCCATCAAGGCGCTTCGCTCCATGAAAGCTGACTACAATGTCGCTAAGATGAAGCCGGAAGCGTTCTATTCTTCGAAGTCAGACGAGTGTACTGAAGCTATGAGCGTGAACAAGGAAGGGTTGATGGTTTTGGCTGGTCTTAGCGATATCAAACAGCTTGCTGATGGCGAATCTGCACCGGCTGGATGTGCTGTGAACGTTGTAAGCGAGGCACTTACAGTTTACATTCTCCTCAAGGGCGTTGTGGACGCGGCAACGGAGATTGCAAAACTTGATAAGAAACTTGAGCAACTTGAACAGCAGTATGAGATGCTCAAATCAAAGATGGAAGATTCTGGCTACGAAGAAAAGGTTCCCGAAAAGGTTCGCATCCTTGACGCAGAAAAGCTCAGCAAGCAAGCGGAAGAGATAGACTCCATCAAGAAAGCTCGCGCGGACTTTGCATCGTTGCTGTAACTCACCACTAAGCACATCTTTAGAATACAGTATTGTGAATTCAATATAAATACAACACTAAAACAGCGTATCTACAGTCTTCCCAAGGTCTCCTCACGAGATTGAGGCGACGAAACGCTCTTTTGTGAGTTTAGAGAACGCCTTCGTGGACGCAATGGGATATCGAAACTATCCATACCAGTGGACGATAGCTTCGGATTTATGAAAACTTTGGTGCCGCTGGTGACTTTTTGTGTGGGACTTGTACCTATGCCAGTTGGGGACTCACTATTCGCCACACCAAATGATGTCGCCATCGATGAATTGGCTCGCTTGATGTCTTCAAGCTTTTTGCGCAACTCCTCTCTCTCGCGTGCTTTCTGCAGATGCTCTATCCTATCTTCTTCCGCTTTTGAGTCGCGTGCCAGTTTTTCTCGCTGCATCTTTTGCAACTCTTGCGTACGGCGTGCGGCTTCTTCTCGCATGCGCGCCTCAGCTTCACTCGCCTCTTTCTTTGCACGTTGTACAAACTCAGCCGTCGCCGCAGCTTCCTTCTGCTGCTGTGCCGTCTGGGCGGCTTGTTGACCAGCGCGATATGCGTCATATCCGGAACGCGCTGATTGATTCGACGACGTTGGTGTAGTTGGCGTACCACCTCGCGACCAGCTACGTGTCACCGACGGTTGGTCCCGAGTAAAAGACTTCATAGGTTTCCCCATGTTTTCCCAAACCTTTCGACAAGCTTGTAAAAGTTTGAATGTCTCCTCGCATCGTGCGAGGTCATTTAAATTACCTCCACGTGCTGCCGAACGGTCTGGATGGAACTTTAGAAGTGCCTTTTTGTACGACGTTTCAATATTTTTCCCGTCTTCGTGCGTCTTGAGACGCAATAATAATCCAGCCAAGTCCCCAAACTCGGCGATATTATATAACCCTTCAGCCTTAAGCTCTTGCTGAGCAGTGATGCGTAAGTTGTTTAAATCATCCGCTTCCTTCGCCTTAACTTCGCTTTCTTTTCTGAAAGCCTCAGTGGCGTTGTTCATGCGGCGCACCTTTTTCAGCGCCGCCTTTTTCTTGCGCGCAATTTCAGCTTGCTTTTCCAACTCAACGCGTCTTTTTTCCCATTCAATTTTATCCGCCTCTGCACGTGCGCGAGCAATTTCATCTTCAGTTTCTTTCCCTTCAATCTCGGCTTCAAGGACTTGATCAGCGACGAATTGAAGCTTGTCTTTCGTGTCTGCGGAATCGCTCTCTTCATCTTCCGCCGCTGAAGAGTCAGATTCATCAACTGTCGACGGTTCGTGCGGCTCCGTCGACTTGACGTCTACCGGGATCGATTGTTTCGTCTGTTGGCGCTCTTCCAAACTCTCAAAAGTCGCAGGTGCGACGAATGTTGTCGTCTCTCTGGCGACGCCAACCGCCTCGCTCTCCGCCTGATCCTCCTCAAACGCGTCTTCCATCATTTCATCCACCTGAACGAACGAACTCTCCGCTTCGTTATCATCCATAAACGTCCTACCACTATTCGTCTCAATCTCCATCGCCTCTACCGCGGCGCTCGCCGTCCTTGTCGTCGTCGAGCTCGCCGTCGGTTTCGCCTTCGCGACGACGGGCGCGCGCTCGCTCCTCCCCAACGCCTCCGTCGTTTTCTCCGACCACGCGTGCGTCAAGAGCGTATACTGCCGCCCAAGCACCGCACCGAGAATAAACCAAAACCCACACGCGAGTTTAAACATCATCGCATTCATCCACGTCTCGCTCAGCGCCAAAACTTGCGACATGATGTCACACCTCGCTCTGGTGTTACACTATAATCCAAACACCCAACGACCAGCGCACGCGCGCGACGGGCACGACTCGAATCGCGCCACGCGATTCGAACGATGCGTGTGTGAGCCTTGCGCGCGGTGCGATCGAGCGCGGATTCTCGCCGGGGCGACTGTGGCGATACGGCGCCAGGAGTTCCGGTCGTTGGCCGATGGTCTCCCGGTTCTAGTGGCGTCAAATTCTTTATCAGGGTCGTAATTGGTCAATGAGTCCCGGGATCAGAAAATGTATCACACGTGAACATTTTTCAAGTCAACCCGATCTCACACGCGCGACGATCTGACGCCCCGCACACCCTCGCTCGCGTCGCGCATCGCACGCGCACGAGCACAGACACGCGCACGTCCGCGTCTTTCGCGCATTCGTCGCTCGCGCGATGGGGAACGGTCAGTCGCTCGATGGCGCCGACGGTGCGAACGGCGGACGCGGGGGCAAGAAGCAGGAGAAGAAAAAGTACGTGCCCCCGGTGCCGCCCATGCGCGTGGGGAAGAAGAAGAAAAAGACTGGCATCGAGGGTTCGAATAGGTTACCCAACGTCGCCCCGGCGAGTAAGTGTAAGCTGCGCATGCTGAAACTCGAACGGGTGAAGGATTATTTGTTGATGGAGGAGGAATTCGTAGGGAACCAAGAGCGGTTGAAGCCGAGAGAAGAACGCGATGAGGACGAGCAGAGTAAGATTGATGAGATGCGAGGGGCGCCGATGAATGTTGGGAGTTTAGAAGAGATCATTGATGATTCGCATGGGATCGTGTCGTCGAGTATTGGACCGGAATATTACGTGAACATCATGTCGTTTGTGGACAAGAGTCAACTCGAACCAGGGTGCGCGGTGCTATTACACCATAAGAATAGCGCCGTGGTTGGGACTTTAGCCGATGATGTTGATCCAATGGTGAGCGTGATGAAGGTGGATAAGGCGCCGTTGGAGTCCTACGCCGATGTCGGGGGATTGGAAGATCAAATTCAGGAGATTAAAGAGGCGGTAGAACTGCCGCTGACGCACCCCGAGTTGTATGAAGACATTGGCATCAAGCCACCCAAGGGGGTGATTTTGTACGGTGCGCCTGGAACGGGTAAGACGCTTCTCGCGAAGGCGGTGGCGAACTCCACGAGCGCCACATTTTTACGCATCGTCGGTTCAGAGTTGATCCAAAAGTACTTGGGCGACGGTCCAAAATTGGTGCGCGAGTTGTTCCGCGTCGCCGATGAGATGAGCCCTTCTATTGTTTTCATGGATGAAATCGACGCTGTCGGAACAAAACGTTACGATTCTCAATCCGGTGGTGAACGAGAAATTCAGCGTACGATGTTAGAGTTGCTAAACCAGATGGATGGCTTTGATTCTCGTGGAGATGTCAAGGTTATCATGGCGACGAATAGAATCGAATCCCTTGACCCTGCGCTCTTGCGTCCAGGGCGCATAGACCGTAAGATTGAGTTCCCCTTGCCTGATGTCAAGACGAAGCGTCACATTTTCAACATTCACACTGGACGTATGAATTTAGCGCAAGACGTGAACATGGAGGAGTTTGTTTTATCCAAGGATGAGCTCTCCGGGGCTGATATCAAAGCACTGTGCACCGAAGCCGGTCTACTCGCCCTTCGCGAACGTCGTATGCAAATCACCCACGCAGACTTTTCCAAGGCTAAAGAAAAGGTGCTTTACAAGAAGAAGGAAGGTACTCCGGAAGGGATGTACATGTGAGTCTATCTACACCCTTAGTTTGTCTCGCATAGATGACTTTTTTAATGACACATGTTCTGTACTAGAAACACACGCGCTCGTTCAACTTTGCAACGCTTCACTTGTCACCATGCCAAGTGCCGATGAACTCAGCCGGTCGCTCGCCGCGATCGGCTCCGAACGCCGTGAGGTACGTGTTTCGTCCATGCACGCGCGATTTATCGAAAATGACGGCGAACGCTACGTGTAATCCGTCGCGTCGTTCGTACTAACCAATTCGTTCGATCTTCAGGCGAACGAGCGTTTGAAACGCCTCGTGGAATCACGCGCGGGGAGAATCTCAAATCATGCAAGCGCGCGGGTGAACAAAACGCCTAGAGTAAATCACGCCGCGTCCGCGACCGTGGCGGATGAAAAACGGAGCGAGGACGGTATGACGGAGCCGACGGAGCCGAGACCGACAGCGCGGGACGATGACGCGAGTAAAAGCCGCCATCGACGGATGTTTGCCGGATTACTCGGGACCTTAAAGCAGAGCAAAACAAAGAATGACAACGAGAAAGATGTCATGGCGAAAAGAAAATCCATAGAAGAGGCAGTAGTAGGGAAGAATGAAGAAATTAGTCGAGAGTTGAGAGAGGCGCAGTTCAAGGCGTTTGTTGAAAAGAGAGACGTGGATGAAAAGATCAAGTTTGACTTGGATATGAAGTACAAGGAGACTGAAAAGGCTTTCATTGAAGTGCAGTATGAAGAATGGAAGAATTTGATAAGTGCTGGGGGCATTCTGACCACGACTGAACCAATGCTGGTGTACACGCTCAACACGCACACGCCTGAGACGCAAGCCAAGGCACAGACGTCTGCGGCGCGCTTGGAGCACTGGAAGACGCAACAGCTCGAAAGAATTGAAAACGCAATCAACACTATCATCCGAAGACGTGAAGAGACTGCTGCACGGCGAGAGAAAGCGCGTACACAAGGAGAAGAAAATGGCGAGGATGTCGACGTTGAGCTTGAAGACCATGAAGAATTAACGCTGGAAGGCCTCGAAGACGAAGACACGACGATGATTGGCGGCGAAGAATGATAACTAGCAATCTATAGTATAATATTTAATGCTTCAAAATACGCAGAAAATCACGACTGTATGGCGGCAAACTATCACGCGGGCGTTTCTTGTCCCAATCGAGCACAAACTCTGTGTGGCCCTCCTTCAAATATAATAAAAGCCTCGAGGGCACAGCAGCATCTTGAAGCTTCCAATGAAAGTCTGCACTTTCATACCACGGCACGGTGACATCAGCGCAGCCTGCCATGAGAATTGTCGGAGGAAAGTGAAATGTCTCGGTGGACGTCGCTGCATCGCCCTTCGCCCTTCTAGAGAAACCAGCCATTTGGGCAATTTTATCTCCTTCTAAATCAATCGGACCGGGTGGTGATGACACTATTGTTGATGTGCGTTTGGGCATAAGACGCGCCGGACTGCACACGTCAAAGTTTTCAGGGCCGTTCATTGCCCGACCCATAGTAGACACGATGGCAACGCCGCGCGAATCTTCGTAGCTATAATGATACCCCACGTCGTATACCCCAGCCAAACCAACAAACTTACTTGGCATACGAACATCATCGTGCCACTTGCGCGTATTCGTGCGCGATTGCACATTCTTTACACCGCTTCGCTGTAACAATGCTCGAGCACATAGCTGAGCGCCAGCGGAGTGTCCAACGAGCGAAATTCTTTGCGCGTCCCCGCCGTAGTCGCCAATATTATCCATCGTGAACGAGATGCATCTGCTAACTTCATCCCACATTTGCACTGCATCTGCCGTGGGATACAATGAATAGGTCGCCACGCACGCAACTATGCCTTCGTGCGCTAAGTGTTCCGCAAGTAGCGAAAACTGCCACTTCTCTCCCGCTGCCCACACTCCTCCGTGTATAAATAACGCAACGGGTGCATCGCGTGCGTTTGCCGGGACGTATATATCCATCACACAACGTTCGCCGACGTCGTAGCGCACGTCACGAGACATGGAGACACTTTTGTGGACCTCGTCGTCGCGCGCCGGCGCTACTGGTCGTCTCGGGAGCTTTTTGTGCGTCTTTAACGCCCGCGCACCGTACGGAATCTTCGTAATTAATCCAGTGACTTCATCAACAATCAACTTTACAAGCTGAGTGCACTTTTTAACCTTTTCTTTCGGCGTGCGGCATAGCGAGAGGTCCTGTAGATGGATAAAGCGCGAGGCGTCAGCTCCACGGCTTCGAGCGTGCTCGAGGACGAGACAACGATCCGGCGAACGAAGAACGTACGTATGGTATAGCTTTAAACGCTTCGGTGAACGACATAGCACGCACGCGTGAGGTTGATGAGTCAATAGAAAATTTGCATGTGTGACAATGAGGTCCTAAAGTTCTATTCAGAAGCAGCCTTTTCAGCCTTCTTGGCCAAACGTTCCGCCGTCTTGCGCTTTTCGCGCTCGAGGAACTCCGCTTGGAGCTCCTTAGCGGCGGCAAGCTTGGATAACAAACCCTTGTACATGGCCAAATCGCTGTTCACCTTCTTGAGATCAACGCCGCCCGCCCCAGCGAGGGATTCCAACGCCTTCGGGTCCGTCGCCTTGGCGAGTTCCAACATGCGGAACATCCCGATGGCGATGTACTTGGTGTACAACAATTTATCCGCCGCAGCTTGCGTCGCCATGGTCGCAAACAATGGGTTCGCCTTCAAACCATCAACGCCTTCGGCACTCGCCGCGAAAGCCCCGAGCTTCTCCGCATCCGCGCGCGTCTTTGCCGCGTCCTCGCCGAGCGCCGACAAAAATGCTTCAAAAATCTTAGCCTTCTGCGCCTCATCCGGGAATCCCTCAAAGAGCTGATCGAACACCGACACAAACCCAAGCGAAGACAACTCGTTGTATTCATACTTGCGGTTATACTTTGTAAAGTGCGCTTGCACCAAAAGCTCGCTGACGATGGTCGACCACACGCTCGGGATCGGGTACGGGTACTTTTCCAAAAACTTCGCCTTGGTGTCGCTCACCGTGACCTCTGCGCGCACGAGAACACATAGCACGTAAAGCCCTCAACCGTCAGTCACGCGAAACCAAACGCACGCGCGAACGTCGCGCACACAATCGCCTCAACGCCCGCACTAATCGCACACACCCCGTGCCCTATCCTTCGCTTTTCCCGAGCCTCGCACTGATTTCACTCACCGTAAATAGAACTCGCGCGAACGACGACCGTCTTGCGCGTCATCGCGCGCGTCGTCGTCGTCGTCGTCGTTTTCGTCGACGTCGGGCGAAGGGCAGCGACGCGGGTGGCGGTGAAGCTCGACATGGTAGCCATGGTGTGACGTCGTCGGCCGAGGGCGCGGTGGGGGTGACGTCACGTGGTGTGAGTGTTCGGACATGTGGCGTTTGTGTGTATGGGTATACAGTATAGTGTGCGTGGTTCACATGGAACTCGCGGACGACGCGGGACGGTTGACGGGTGACGGACGACGGACGACGGACGATGGATGACGGCGTGGGTTTCGATTGCACCGTGTCTACTGTGCTACCTAGGTTTTTGTGGGTTCTTTCGTCAATCGGGGACGCGATTGAGCGCGGGCAACGCCCCGCGGCGCGGGCGGTTTCAGGCGCGGGACGCAAAGCGGCGCGCGGGACGGTTGGATTTCCCGGCGAGCCGTTCGATGAGGGCTTGAGCTTGGGTGATTTGGACCTCGTGTTCGCGCGTGAGGGTGGTGATGTGCGCGGTGGCGGTGGCGGCGGCGGCGCGAGCGCTCGCGGCGTCGCGCTGTTCATCGACGAGGAGACGCTCGACGCGCGCGAGGCGAGCGGCGGTGCCTTCGGCGTGGCGTCGAATGAGTTTGCATTGACGCTCACGGCGGTCGACATCGGAAAGCTTTGCGGCTATGGCGTCGCGCTCGAGGGTGACGGCGCGTAGCGCGCGTCGGAGATGGATGACGTCGTCGTTTGCGTCGCTCGATGTCGACGGCTGACGACGCGTCAGAGCGGCTGCTTCGTCATCCTTCAATGTCATCATCGCCACTAATGCGCGGTGTAAATCTTCTTGTAATGCGGTGTTCTGACGTCCTAGACGCTCTATCTCGGCGTCGTAGGAGGCAAAAACACCGAGCCAACGCTCGGGGACGTCGCTTCGCAACTGTCTGCAACGCGTTCTCGCCGCGCTCGTCTCCAG
>Ga0255758_10002891_pt1 | contig 15490 bp, 19 predicted proteins | sample 011ome_24_FD_179958 | JGI IMG/M metagenome (GOLD analysis project Ga0255758, IMG submission 179958) | Coastal salt marsh microbial communities from the Groves Creek Marsh, Skidaway Island, Georgia - 011513CT metaG (version 2) | ecosystem: Environmental > Aquatic > Marine > Intertidal zone >...
CCGTGTATCAACAGGATAATAAAGTGGAGAGGATGATTGAATATAAGCACCCATAGATCCCGAAGTATCGAGCATAATTAATATATTAGCAGGAACATCAGCTGTACCCGTTCCTGGAGGCGGAGATTTGGCTAATAAGTTATTAGACCATAGCAACGACAAACACAGAATAATTATTTTTGTGAATTTAGCCATTCTTCTATTTTTTTTTCATACTCGATAAATTGCTTCATATATTGTTTATTTTCAATTTTAATGATTTCCACTTCGCCTTGAGGAATATTAAAAGAAGAGTACATTATAAATTCGTTCGGTTTGTCCCAAGTATAAGTTCCTCTCCAATTTTTTTTATCTACACTTTCAGGAATAACAAAAGTTCCAAATTGTTTCATGGCAAGATCCATTAATTTTTTATCGTTTTGATTGGCTCGTTCTAATTTGAGGCTTATCATTTGATCATCGACAAACAATAAATTAACAGTGGAGCCTAAAAGATTTGTTTCGTTAGGGCAGATTGCCTCCAAAGGTATCACCATGGTTTTTCCACCAAACGCATCAGGAAAAGTTATAGGTGGAGGATCTAACTTGATCGCATCTGGTTTTGCTCCAAAATTAATTATTCGATAGTTGCAGGCAAAACTGGATACTGTTGTTGCACCTAGTAGTAAAATTAAGAGAATATTTATTTTTATATATTTTATCATTGTATGATAGAGACCACCGACTCCAATGCTACTACAGAATTGTCTTCACCTCTAGCACAAGAAAAAATACTATAATAATAAGCAGTCGAGGATCCTTGATTTTTATAGGAGGTTCCAACTGCTGCGCTAGAGCCGGAACCGCTACTACTACTAACGGTTTTAGATTTTAACACAGAAGTATTGCCATTTAGATCTGGAGCATACGTAATATAAAAATAATATCGATATTTTTCTAATCGAATACTTTCAGGTGTTGCTTGACCGTTGTTTCTTGCTTCAATTCTGTCGTTAAGTGAGTCTTCGTCAGCATAACCATGGTACATACCTTGAATAGGAAGATAATAGACAGCGCTATTGTTTAAAGATGGAAATAAACTTACTGGACAATAGTTGTTGCTTTGAGAAACCGCATTTAACTTAGGATTTTTAGGCAACCCTTTGCTTGCAACATGATCAATGAGCATCTGTTTAGCATAGGAAATGCCAGTTTCTGCTGCGTAAAAGGTTTGTTGATAAACATCTCGTTTACTATTTTGTTTATGATCATTGGAAGTAACCATAATTAAAGAGGCGCCCATTAAAGACATCACCACTAGCAATAAAACGCTAAGAGCAATAGCAAAGCCTGCTTCTGATTTGTTTTGATTTATTTTTCTTATTCTTTTCATTAATTTTTAATTATGTTTCTTGGATATACAGATACAAAAAAATCTTCACGAAGATATTTATCTGTTACTACTATTGTTCTGTTGTCACTGGTAAAATTTTGGGCAACGGGCTGTTTATGAATTTCGTTCGGAGATTTTAAAATAGCGTACACTTCAATATAGTTTGCGCTACTAGATTGTGTGGTTTTATTTCCAGAAGAATTTTTTAAAGAAAATTGCAAATCTTCAAAATAATCTGCAACTTTTTCAAATGCATAGCCGCCTGCAACAGAAGTTGTCCAAGCAGATCCATTCCAACCATATCTTGCTTTTGCTAAAAAATAATAATTGTCAGTAGATTTTTCTTTATCTAATTTGTAAGCAATTTTTATTCGGTCATTTTTATTTTCATCATAAATAATTTCAATACTATCGGGACCATTGCTGTTATCTGTGTGAAGAATAATAGAGGATGGCAGGCTAGACCACTTTGTATTAAAATCTTGATATCCAGTCATACGCAAATCCCTAATCATCATAGAAAAAGCATTTCTGGAATTTTGACTAATGACGGAACGATCCACAATGCCTCTATAACTTTTTTGAAAAATATCATAAGTAAAAAACATTGCAGCCATCACAATAGAGCTCACTACTACTGCAATTAATACTTCTACCAAGGTTAGGCCTTTGTTAGATTGAGATTTCATTTTTTAATTACTAGTCCTAAATATTTTTTTTGCTTACCATCTCGGTTGTCTAAATTAATTCTAGCAGTAAATGTGCTAGTGCGATCTACGAGAATAGTTTTTTTTTGATCATTGGTTTTGCATTGAGCAAGTGGAAATTGTTTTTTGAATCTCTCTTTCCATTTGTTTTGTCTTAGTTTGTAAAGTTCAGAACCACTAATATTATTAAATGAACATGCATCACTAAATTGATAATTTTGAATATTCGCTGGATCTGCCAACATATCTTCAGCCATCATTTCTGATAAAAAATTAACTTTATTTCTATCGATGGAGCCGTCGATAGAATTCACAGCATAAGAAGAAAGTTGGTATACAGACAAAAAACCAATAGCTACGATCACTACTGCAACCAAAGCTTCGATTAAAGTAATGCCTTTAATATTATTTTTTTTGTAATACCCAGCCTGTTTGTCCATTGTATGTATATAGTTCAGTATTTCCGTGCCTATTCCAAGTAATTTTATAACCAGGAGTTTCTGATCCTTGGCAATAAGCGCTACTTACACTTGATTTTAGGCATATATTTAATTCATTATAAGAACCGACCGCTGTTTTGGATTTAGGAAGTGAGCCAGTGTAGCGACCATCTTTAGAGATACATAGCGAGTTAGTATTCGACACCTTAAGATCCGTAAAACTACCAGTGTCTGTTTTGGACCATGAGCCACTGTTGTTATCGCAATTTTTATTAGACAAAAATTTTGGGTTATCTTTAAATTTTGTATTCACTATTAGGCCATTGCCGCTATTACTATTGAAATAAACTTGTGCCATGGGATACTCTCCACTATAGACTTTGCTTTTTACCTCATCAATTAAAACTAAAATTTTATATACATCATCGCGGAGTTGTCTTTCTGTTAGATACGACTTAATATTTGGTATTGCGATCACACCTAAAATTCCTAAAATTGCTATAACGACTAAAAGTTCTATGAGTGTTAATCCTCTACAATTTTTACGCTTATTCCTCTGCATTTATAATTGCTCCCATTGCAATTAAAGACTCAATTGATTTTTCCATTGTAATCATTCCATCTCTTTGAGAGGTTTGCATTACAGATGTAATTTGATGAATTTTATTTTCACGGATTAAATTTCGCACTGGTGGAGTGGAGACGAGAACTTCAAAGGCACCAACTCTTCCAGATCCATCTTTCTTTTTAAATAATTTTTGTGTCACAACCATTTTTAATGATTCCGCAATTTGTGCTCTTATTTGGGCTTGTTGTTCAGAGGGAAAGACATCGATAATTCTATTGATGGTATTCGGAGCCCCACTAGTATGCAAAGTTCCAAAAACTAAATGGCCTGTTTCCGCAGCGGTTAGTGCTAATCCTATCGTTTCTAAATCTCGTAGTTCTCCCACTAAAATGACATCAGGGTCTTCTCGTAAAGCAGATTTTAATGCAGTAGCAAAACTTTTGGTTTGTTTGCCAACTTCTCTTTGCGAGATAATACTTTTGTTGTCATGATGAATAAATTCAACAGGATCTTCCACAGTAATAATATTGGCAGGTCGTACTAAATTAATTTGATTAATAATTGCTGCAAGCGTAGTGGATTTTCCTGATCCAGTTGGACCAGTAACTAAAACCAATCCTTTGTGAGCATCAACCAAATCATAAAGAATAGGTGGAAGATTTAAATCATCCATTTTAGGCACAATAGTTTCAATTCTTCGTAATACGGCTGCCGTTCCTTTTAATGTTTTGTAAAAGTTAGCTCTAAATCGTAAGTCCCCAAGCATGATCGCGCAATCCAATTCATTCTTTTCCGTAAAATTTTGGATCTCCACATCATTGCAATTTTGTTTCAGCAATTCATGAAGTTGGCTTTCTTCTATAACTTTTCCTTCTAGGATATGAATATCTCCAATTTCTCGATAGGCAACAGACTCGCCAGATCTTAGATGAAAATCAGAAATTTTTTTATTTGTTTTTGCAAGTTCTGTTATAGCTTCAATCATTTTTTTATAAATTTTATCGCAAAGTTGAGAATTATTCTATAAAATAAAAATAAAAATAATTAATTTATGGGACAATTTTCATTTTTAAAAAATATTTCTTTGTTTAAGAAAAAAACATCTACAAGTGACAGCATTCAAAATGAAAATTTAGAAAAATCTTTGGATGAAGCAAAAGGTAGTAGCAACAATAAAGTAAAAAAATTTTTTGATAAATTATTTGGTGCTAAATTAGGAAAATTAAGTGTTAGCACAGAAGAGATTGTTGGTTTAGATATAGCAAGAGATGCTATTCGAGTAGTTCAGGTAAATAAAGATAAGGAAGATAATTGGGTATTAGAAAAATTTTCTCTTCGTTCATTAGATACTACTAAAATTTCTGATAATATAGTGGATAGCAAAGATTATATAGCAGAAGAAATTGGTCTTGCGATCAATAATGCAAAAATACTAACTAAAAATGTAGCAATATCTATTCCTGTTACTAGTGCAATTATCAGAGTGGTCACCAGCCCTTTAATGAGTGATCAAGAATTAAATAGCGCAATTGAAACAGATTCACTTTGGGAAAATTTAGTTCAATTAGCAGAAAATTTAAATGATTATTCAATTTTTCACCAAGTGATAAATCGTGATAGCAAAACTAATACGATGGAAATTTTATTTGTTGCTTCCAAGTTAGCTGATGTCAACGGATATTCTTCGATTGTAAAAAAAGCAGGCCTCAATCCTGTTATTGTCGACGTGCGATGCTTCACTTTAAAAAATGCTTTAGACAATACGGTAGAAAGTTCTTTAGTTAAAAGTCGTTCTGCTATTTTAGAATTTGGAATTGAAGAAAATTATTTAATTATCGTTCATAACAACATTCCCATTATTACAGATATTTTTTTACGACCGCAGGAGAAAAAAATTATTAGTGAAATTGAAGAAGGCAAAGCTAGTGAAGAAGCGGAAAATGTTGTTAGGCGTTATGGCATGCAAATTAAACAGGCAATTAATGAATATGAAGCAAAGTATGAAGCCAAGATTTCTGAAGTGCGTTGCATTAGTAGTTTGGCAAATATCAATACAATTTTATCTATGATTAAAAAGAATTTAATGAATATTAATTTTGTTTTATTTGATCCTGTTACTAACTTGTCAGTTCCAGAATATAATAAAGATAAAGTTAATTTTTTAAATCGTTCTACGCTTACTTCTGCCATAGGACTTGCCTACCGAAAAATGGATGTATTTGGTTATTATAAATTTGTAACCGCAGTTAAAAATATTAACTTACTTCCCAATAGAGATTCCATACGACAAAATACAAAAATGAAGTTTCTTTCAGGGGTTGCTTTTAAAGGAGTAGCCTCTGCAGTTGCAGCACTTTATTTAATCCTTATCTCTGTATCCATTATTCAAATTCAGACAAATAAATCAGCATTAAAAGAATTTCCTGCAATTCAGACTGAATACACCAAGTATAATAAGGAGTTTACAACGTTATCACGAGAACGATCGACTATGGTCAAGTCTCTTAATTTAGGAAAAAAAATTAAATCTAATCAAGCTCAAACCTTTATTACTCTAGCGCAAATTTCCAAAAGTGTACCTCCAAGAGTTAATTTTTCTAAACTAGAATTTGACGGTACAACAAAAATTACGTTAGAGGGCACAGCTGGTTCAGATCAAGATATTATTGCCTTTATTGCCAATTTGAACAAACAAAGTTTTATTGAAAATGCATCGCTTGCTTCCATGAGCGTTCCGCAGTCAGATAAAAATACTAATCAAAAAGGATTTATAGTTATTTGTTTAATGAAATCGTAAAAGATAGAAAATTATGGATTTAAAAAATATACAAGTTTCTGATTTAGTTGAAAAACTTAAAGGTGGAGCTGAATTATTTAAAGATAAAAAATTTCTCATTAAATTTGGTATCTTTTTTGGATCCATCGTTATTTTTATGATTGTGTATTATGGCTGGGTAAAGCCGATTGTGGTCCAGCAGGAGCAGGATATAGCAACCATGACGGAACAAAAAAATAAAACAATAGAATACAAAACTAATATTGTTACTTTGAAAAAAACAATTCAAAAATTAAAACCTGAATATGAAAAAAATACAAAATTATTTCATGATAAAAAAGAAGTAGAAGATCTTTACCAAGGCATTAGTAATTTTGCTATGATGAATGGATTGACAATTGTTAATTTGAAAAAAAATCTGCCAGTAGCAGTAAAAGATACCGGAACAAATAATAATACCAATCAAAATAACGCTAACCAACCTACTTTGTATTACAAGATACCTGTCGACTATCAAATTAGTGGCAATTTTTTAGGTTATTTAAAGTTTCGTCAGTCTTTGTCTAAATCCAATAAGCACATCAATTTTGATAAAGAAAAAATTACAGTGGTTGCAAAAAACTCCTCAGGTTCTATAATTTCTGAGGGAACAATTTCTATTGTGGGGTTACCAAATGAATTTAAATAAACTAATTGGTTTTTGTTTGAGTATTGTTGTTTTGGCATTTCATGCCTATGCAGCTGATCCTGTAAAAAAAGATGAAAATACAACAGATCTTTTGAATGACATACCTCTAAACAATCCTTTTGGTGGAAGTGCAGCTTCGACAAATGATCCATCAAATAATTCTCTAAACCAAACTACAGATGGGTTAGCAGGAAGAATATTAGTTGGAACTATTAATGGGAATAATAAAAAAGTTGCTATATTCCAAAATCCTAATGGTTCCTTTTTTATTGTAAAAGAAAAAAGTCCGTTAACGACAGACTTAGTATTGAAATCAGTTAAGTCAGATTTTGTAGTGATTGAAGATACTTCTAAAAAAGATACGGAATATCAAGTATTTTTTAATAACTTAGTCAAACCAATCAAGGATAATTAATGAAATTGAAAATTTGTACTATTATTGGATTATGTTTCTTCCTTGCTGCTTGTGCTACGCCACAAAAAAGATCTATTGGTAAAATTGACAATGATATTCGCGCCTATGGAAAAAAAGATATGCAAAAAACCATCGACATGGGTCCAAAACCAAATGAAACTTTTAATGATCAACTAGAAAAGAAAAGAAAAATAATTACTTCTGAACAAGTAAGAAACTACGTAACCATTCCCGACTCATTTAGTAATTTAAAACAAAAAATATCTATTAATTTTAATAATTTAGATTTTCGTTATGCCATGCTAGCGCTAGGAGAAATAGGCGGAATTAATATTTTAGTGGGAGATGAAATAACGGGAAGCATAACAGCAAAATTAGACAAAGTTCCTTGGGACAAGGCCTTTAATGCTGTTTTAGATATGAAAAGTTTTGCTGCCGATATTGATGTAGAAGGTGGTGTCATTCGAGTTCATTCACCAGATAAATTAACACAACAAGAAACATACAAATCACAAAGAGCAGATGTGTTGAGAAAAAAAATTCAAACAGAAGAATCGGTTGAACCAGTGTATTCAGAAATATGGAGACTGTACTACATTACACCTGACCAAGCGAAAAAAACGTTAGAAGATTTATTTTCGATTGGTGCATCAGGAGGTGGTACGGCAGGAGCAGCTGGCGGAGGAATTCAAACGACCGGTAGTTTAAAAATTACCGTGGAGAACACAACTAGATCCATCATTGTACGAGGAAGAAAAGCTGATTTAGATGTTGTAGATAAAGTCGTAAAAGAAATTGATGTTCGAACCAAGCAAGTATTAATTCAAGCTTTTGTCGTAGATGCTTCCGATACTTTTCAAAGAGAATTAGGTTCGCGAATTTCTGCAAGAAGAAATAGTGCAGATGGAACTAGCTCAGCAGTTACCAGTGGAACGATAGGAGGAGCAGCTGGAGTTACTTTAGGTTCTACAGGCTCAACCGTAACTAACTTCCCTGTTTCTGCGGCTACTAGTGGCATAGGTATCATTAGAGCATTTGGTGCTACAACATTGGCGGTGGAGCTGTCTGCTTTAGAATCTCTTGGATTAAGTAAAACCATTTCTAATCCAAAAGTATTTACATTAAACAATCAGCAAGCAACCATTGTTCAAGGAAAAGAAATTGCTTACCAAACCACCTCGGACGGAACAACAACCACCTCCTTTAAAGAGGCTGCATTGCGCTTAGAAGTAACTCCAAGCGTGGTTGGTGACGGTAACATTTTATTAGATGTAAAAGTGACCAATGATGATGCGGTTCCGGAAACAGGTTTTGACGAGCCACCAATTACCAAAATGGAAATCAAAACGAAATTACTCGCAAGAGATGGGGATATCGTGGTGATTGGGGGAGTGAAAAAGAGTAAAAATGTGAATGGTCAAAGTAGAGTTCCAGGAATTGGTAATGTGCCAGTGATTGGAAATTTATTTAAAAGTAAAACGAAAGAAGACAATTTGAACGAGTTGTTAATATTTATTGCACCGAAAGTCATCTAATGTTGTTACTGGATAAATCTAGTGAGCAAAATCTAATTAACATGCTGCAGGAGCATGCCATTTTAAATCAAGAAACATTACAAAAAGTAGAAAAAATTAGTAATGAAATTGGTAAATCTAAAATTGAAACTATTTACGATTTAAAAATTAGTACGGAACAAGAAATATTAAAATTAGTTTCTAGTTCTTACTCCTTACCCATCGTCAGCTTATCGCAATATACATTGACAGAAGAATTAAAAAGAATTGTTCCATTTGCTTACATTCGAGATAATTTTTTAGTGCCATTTGAAATCCAAGATAATGTAATTAAAATTGCCATCTCGGATGGATCTAAATTAAGTTTAATGAAAAATTTAAAAACGATTACTCAAATGGAACCGGAATTGTTTGCAGCAACGATTTCTGACATTCAAGATTTTATTCATCGGATTGAAGATAAAACAGATAGTCATCCTAACCAATTTAAAAAAAGCTCTTTAAAAGAATATGATCTAGAAGAAAAAAAAAGAGTGGAAGAGGAAATTGTTCCTATTGAAAATGAATCAGAGGTTATCAAATTTGGAAATGCTATCATTGGCGAAGCTATTCAGATGGGAGTAAGTGATATTCATATTGAGCCTTATAAAAAGGGTAGTCGTATTCGTTTTCGTTTAGATGGAATGTTAACCACCATGGATCAGTTCACGGAATTTTTACATGCAAATTACAACGCAGTGGTAACGAGAATAAAAATTATTAGTAAATTAGATATCGCCGAAAGAAGAATTCCCCAAGACGGTGCTATTTCCTTCAAACTAAAAGGAGAGGTAGACAAAGAAGTAGATTTGAGGGTTTCTATTTTACCAACGAATAACAATGAGCGTATTGTTATGCGTATCTTAAATAAAGATGCAGGTGAAAAACAATTATCTGATCTTGGATTTGAAGAAAATGATTTTAACAAACTTATTAAATCCGTAACCTCTCCACAGGGAATGATATTGGTTACAGGTCCGACAGGAAGTGGAAAAACAACAACTCTTTATAGTATCTTAAAACATATCAATAAACCGGAGCTTAATATTTTAACTGCAGAAGATCCTGTTGAATATGAAATGGATGGGATTGGTCAGGTGCAAATTCGAGATGATATCGGTTATACTTTTGCCACCGCTTTACGTTCTTTTCTTCGACAAGACCCAGAAGTAATATTAGTAGGAGAGATCCGAGACAAAGATACAGTAGATATTGCTTTGAAAGCAGCCTTAACGGGTCACTTAGTCTTTAGCACTATTCATACCAATGATGCCCCAAGTACGATTACCAGATTACAAAATATGGGAACTCCAAATTATTTAATTGCAGCGGCTTTATCCTTAGTCATGGCGCAGCGTTTAGCGCGAAGAAGTTGTGTAGAATGTAGAGTTATTGACGAAAATATTAATCCAAAATTATTAGCTTCAATTGGTTTTACCCCTGAAGAGTCGTCACGAGCTAAAATTTATAAAGGAAAAGGTTGCGAAAAATGTAATCAAACTGGCTACAAAGGCAGAATGGGTATTTATGAAATTTTAGAAGTTACGAAAGAATTAAAGCAAGCAATATTAGCTAATACCGGTCAAGCTGAATTGTTTTCTCTAGCCAAGAAACAAGGGTTTCGAACAATGCAAGAAATGGGCAAAGATATGTTACTTGGTGGTGAGCTTAGTTTTTCAGAATACGAAAGAGTCTTGAGCGTATAACCTATGCTAACATTTGAATACAAAGGTATCTCCGCAGGAAAATATGTTGAAGGAGATATTGAAGCTATTAATTCTGAAGACGCAGCATTTAAATTAAAAAATCAAAAAATAATTATTACTAAATTAATTAAATCAAAAAAAAAGAAAGAAGAAGATACAGTTAAAAACAAAAGCAGCTTCTCTTTTAGCTTTGGTAATTCTGTCAAGCCAAAACAGGTAATGATTTTTGCCAAACAATTTTCTACCATGATTAGAGCGGGTTTACCTGTATTAAATACTTTAGGGATGTTGGAGGAGCAGACAGAAGAAAAAAACATGAAAGACATTATTAATAAAATTAAAAAAGATTTAGAGTCAGGAGTTGCCTTGTCTAAAAGTTTTGAAAAATACCCGGAAGCTTTTGATAATATTTTTGTGAATCTAGTGAAAGCGGGAGAAGCTAGCGGAAAATTAGATGTTTTTTTAGAAAAAATTGTGGTTGCCTTAGAAAAAAAAGAAAAGATCAAGTCCAAGATTAAAAGTGCTCTATTTTATCCAGGAGTTTTATTTTCAGTTGCCATGCTAGTAACTGTTTTTATGTTAATCAAAGTCGTTCCTGTATTTGTAGAAATGTACAAAGGAATGGGGGTAAAAGTTCCAGCTCCAACCGCTATCATTATGGCGGCTAGTGATTTTATGCGCTCACCCTCCGGTGGTGGAGTATTAGCTATTAGTATTTTTGTTTTTGTTGTTGTCTTAAAACGACTGATTAAAACGAATTATGCTGTTCGAAAAAAATGGCATCAATTGACGTTAAAACTTCCTATTTTTGGAAATTTAATTTTAAAATCTGTGTTAGCTAGAATATCCTTAGTTTTGGGAAATTTAAGTTCTGCTGGAGTTAGTCTTTTAGAAAGTTTGGATATTGCAAAATCTGTTACGGATAATACGTTAGTGATTGAAGCTTTAGAAAATATCAAGAAAGGCGTTTTTTCGGGAGATACACTTACCAAATTATTTTTTAGGGAAAAATTATTTCCACCAACTTTTAGTCAATTGATCAGTGTTGGAGAACAAACGGGAAGTTTAGATGCCATGTTTGAGTCTGTAGCAAAATATTATGAGGAAGAGTTTGATGTTGCAGTTGCTAACTTATCTAGCTTAATTGAACCTATTATGATTGTATTTATGGGAATTACAGTAGGTGGATTGATGATTGCTATGTATGCTCCAATTTTCAATGTTGGCGCCATTATTGGATAGAATTCAACTTTTTTTCGTTGAAATTATTGGCTAATTTAATTATCATCCATGAGATATCAGATAGGAGAATTAGGAAATGAAGAAAAAAAAGTTTAATAAAGGTTTTACGTTAATCGAATTATTAGTTGTTGTTGCCATCATTGGAATTTTAGCTGCAGTAGGTGTCGTTGCCTACAATGGTTACACGGCCTCTGCAAAAGCTTCAGCAACCAAATCCAATCAAGCTTCAGTTGTAAAATACATTGCTGCGGAAGTACAAAAATGTAGTTTAGGTGAAACTACTGCAATGTCAGGAAAGCTGACTTGTAGTGGAAAAACAGGAGCTACCGTTGTTACCGCTGCTGTTGCTGCCTTGACAGATTTTAAAAATCCTTATTCAACTGGTAACAATGCAGTTACAAGTGGAGGCAATAACACTGCTGATACAGATGTAGGGTATGTAAGAATATCTGCTTCATCTAACACTCTAACTATAAAATCTTGTAACAAAACAGCTTGCTCAACTGCTGCTAATCAACAATCTAGTACAGTAGAAGTAGAATAATTTTTTTATAACTTTATGAGAGGTAAATCATATTACGGTTTTACCCTCATAGAGTTATTAGTAGTAGTTGCTATTATTGGAATTATTTCTGCTATTGGGGTTATTGCTTATTCTGGTTACAAAACATCGACAGAAAAAAAAGCTGCTGAAAATAGTTTACGATCTATTTATCTAGCCCAACAAGAATACAAAGCATCGATTGGGAATTATTATAATGCCGGATGCTGCACTTCATCTAGTACGTCCAATTTAGTAAGAAATCTATTTGGAGATGTTGATAATTTAAGTAAACAAGAGTTTTATTTTGGTAATACAGTGAGCGGAGATACATTCACTTTAACTGCTAGAAAAAAAAATAACACTTGCACGATTACTCTAACCGATAAGAATATTTTTAATGATAGCCAGTGCTAGAAAGGCATTTACTTTAATAGAATTATTAGTCGTAGTTGCTATTATAGCAATTTTAAGCAGCATTGGAGTAGTCGCGTACAATAGTTATTCCAAAGCATCTCAAAAAAAAATTGTCATTAATAATTTTAATTCCACAGTTCGTTATATGGAAGCTGAAATTGCTAAATGTGATCTTAATTCAAAAGCAGTTGCCTTCGGATTGCCTTGCCCTGTACAAGTTTCAGGTGCGTATCAAGAATGTGCAGCTGTTTATTTGTCATGGCAGTATAATATTCGAAATCCACTTGCTACCAAAGAAGCCTCTGGTTGGACGGCAAGTTCACACTGCCCTACAAAAGTTTACGGCGATTGGCGAGGTGGTGTAAGATCTGGAAATGGCGAGCTAGATGGAGATGTGACTATTGTTATATGTCCAAGAAGTCCTTATTGTTCATCCAATTCTACAACAAATGGAAAATTTAAAGTTATGTGGTGGTGGGATGGTAGAAAAATGCAAGATCATAAAATGGTTTCGATAAATTAATGAAAAATAAAGTTAAGATTGTTTTTACAGCCTCTATCGTTTGGATCGTAGGAATTGGCTATTTAGTTTGGATTAATGGCTTAAGAGGGCCTAATCGATTTAAAGGGTTTAACTGGGATGAATGGTTTTGGTTTGGATTGGCACCAGTTGTTTTGGGGTATGTATTATTCATTATTTGGAAGCCAGAAAAAGCAGCGGAAGTATTTCATTGTATAAAAAGTGTTTTTAGAAAAAAGAATGAGGATGATCCTAAATGACAATTTATTTTTTTTCCGACAATATAAGTTTTTTATATGATCAATCAGTACTATTGATTAATTTTTGCTATGAACAATTCATTCATGTCAGCACAACATTAACCTTTTAGTTTCATTGATAGCTTATCACCCCATTTTTTTTCCTCTTTTGTTTTTATTAGGTTTGTTTTTAGGAAGCTTTGCTAATGTGTGTATCTACCGATTACCTTATGATAAAGGGATTGCTTTAGGTTTTTCCTATTGCCCCAAATGCAATACGCAAATTGCATGGTACGATAACATTCCTCTTCTTTCTTATTTTCTTTTAGGGGGCAAATGCAGAAAATGTAAAAAAAAAATTTCCCCTCTTTATTTTTTTAATGAATTATTAGTCGCTTGTGCTTTTGTATTATTTTTTCAAATATTTGATTTTTATTTAGCCATAGCTTTGGTAATACTGTTTTTAGTGTATGTCATTATTTTTTTTATTGATCTAAAGCATTACATTATTCCTAATGAGCTTAATTTTTTATTAATTTTTTTAGGAATTCTAAAAAGCACTTTACCGGAATTTAATTATCAATTGTTTCCAACATTAGAAATGTCTTTGCTTGGAGCGGTGGCTGGTTATTTGGTTATTTGGATTATTATTTTTACGTATAAAAAAATTCGCAATATTGAAGCTATGGGACTGGGAGATGCTAAGCTATTAGCAGCCATGGGAGCATGGTTTGGAATTATTTCTCTTCCTTATATTTTATTTCTTGCAAGTATTTTAGGTTTGCTTTTTGCTTTTCCATCATTGCTAAAAAAGAAAAAAAACTTACAAAGCAAAATTCCTTTTGGACCTTTTTTAATTTTAGCTAATAGTGTTTATTTAATAGGTATCTTGTACTTGTAATTTTTCTCTATTTCGAGATATAATTATCCTATGAAAAACTATAAAGGCTTCACTTTAATCGAGCTTTTAGTGGTTGTGGCGATCATCGGAATTTTAGCAGCTGTTGGGGTTGTGGCTTATAACGGATATACAGCTAGTGCTAAAAAAAAAGCTGCTGAAAGCAATGTAACATTAATCTACAAGTATGCGATGGCAGAGGTATTAAAGTGTAGTACTGGACAAAATTTAACAGCAGGACCAACTTCAAGTCGTCATATAACTTCATGCAGTACAGGTGGAGCAGGTAATTTATCAAGTAATACTTGGGCGCTATATTTTATTGATGTCTTCCAGTCTAAAATTAAAAATCCTTATGGAACTACACCAAGCAATCCCAGTGGTTTGCTAAATAGTGGTCCCACGAGAAATGCAGGAGAGATAGTAATGGTAGGATGGAATCAATGCGTTACATCAGATCCATGTTTTTTAATCAGAGGTGCTTACGATGATTCTGGAACTAAAAAAGATTTTTCCGATAAGCAGGTTCCGGTTAAATTTTAATGTTTTTTAATATTATTTATAGATATGAAAAAAAATAAAGGTTTTACGTTAATAGAACTTTTAGTGGTTGTGGCCATTATTGGAATCTTGGCGGCCGTTGGTGTTGTGGCTTATAATGGTTATACAAAAGCTGCCAAAGTAGCTGCCACAAAAGCCAATCATGCTTTGTTATTAAAATCCCTTTCCACAAAATTTTATAAATGCGAATTTAGCGATACAATTGAATATAATATTAATGGTAAAAATGTGACTTTGGCTTGCACTGGAGATACTTATGCTCACTTAATAAATGCTGCTAACGAAATTGCTGCAAAAAATCCTTGGGACACTAGTCAACTTCAGTTTTCAGCAAATAATGATAACTTTAAACCAGAAGTTGGAAGAACAAATTTATCATGTGAACCAAAATTCACTGGAAGTCCTGATGTATGCTGGTTAACAACAAATACTGGCCAAACAAGTGGTGTAAACTATGATTTGCGAGGAGTATTTTCAAAAAATTAAATTATGAAAAAAAAATTTATTTATAAACATATGCTGGTGAATTTATAATGTTTTCTAACATTATTTATAGAAGCGAATTAAACACAGATTTGATTAAGCCTAATCAATTAATTTCTACCTTAGAAACTATTATCACGAATTGTAATAAAAAAAATGCTCGGATTAAAGTTAGTGGAATTTTAATTTTTTTTAAAAATCATTTTTATCAATGGTTTGAAGGGGATAAAGAATCGGTGGATCAGTTATTTGATCAGATTGTCAAAGATACTAGGCATAGACGTTTAACTGTAATGAAAACTAATTTTCAAGATTTTAGAATGTTTGAAAAGCATCCTATGAAATTTGTTTCCACCGAAGTTGT
>Ga0255758_10002899_pt1 | contig 15473 bp, 11 predicted proteins | sample 011ome_24_FD_179958 | JGI IMG/M metagenome (GOLD analysis project Ga0255758, IMG submission 179958) | Coastal salt marsh microbial communities from the Groves Creek Marsh, Skidaway Island, Georgia - 011513CT metaG (version 2) | ecosystem: Environmental > Aquatic > Marine > Intertidal zone >...
ATTTTTCCATTGACCTTAAAGAATTATATAAATCTTGAATTGCTGGTATTAAAGTAGCTTCGGTTAAGTCTAATCTTGTTTGCCTTCGATCTTTTGTAAGATGTTTTAGTCGGATATTGACTAAATCTGCTAACTTGTTCAAGGAGTTGTGTTCTTCCTGAGAAAACTCTCTTTTTTTTGTATCTAGAACGCATAGAGACCCCATAACTTTTTCTTCTAATTTTATCGGAACTCCAAGGTAAGATTGGATGTTATATTCTTTTACGACATTCTGAGGAATTCGCGGGTCGTTTGCTGCATCATTAACCTCAAAAGCTTCTCCATCTTTAACTACGAATTGACAAAAGGAGACATCTCGATGAGTGCCCCTTGCTTCAGCAAGCACAGGAGGTAAGCCAATATGTGCCTTAAAGAATTGTACTTGATCAAGAACCAGACTTACAAGAGCTATAGGGCTATTTAGTTCTTCGGAAGCATTTTTAACTATTTCCTGAAGTTCAGCATCATTGGTTTCAGCCAGTAGTTCTTTAGTAAATAAATTTCGCCTGCTATTTGAATTGTCTAATACATTAATTCTGTCCATAGTTTTTATTTGATTTCTTGCAACAGCACTGCTAAATAATCTGATTTTTTTCCGATGCAATCAAAGTTAATAATAATTATGATACTTCTAACAAATAGAAATGTGTATATAGAGATTCCTTTCTTTTCTGCTCCACCTGCTATTTCTGAAACGTAATTTATGTGTAAAATATAATGCAATCCCCCGCTGCTTGAATATTTAATGTTATTTGAAAACATTTTTTTTATTCATTTTTTATTAGTATTATTGTGATATCAAAATGATATTATGATGAAAAACGAAAAACAAATTAAAGCAAGTAATGGTTATATAATGCTACTAATTTTATTAGTCCTAATTATGAGTATGGTAACCGGTTTACTAATCACAAAAAACCCAATTTTTGTATTTTTAGCGCCAGTTATACTGTTAATAGTTAAAGGCTTTTTTATTATCAATCCAAATGGTTCAAAAGTTATGGTTTTGTTTGGAGCCTATAAAGGGACTGTTCGTGATAATGGGTTCTTTTGGACAAATCCTTTTTATACAAGACAAAAAATTTCCTTAAGGGCAAGGAATTTTGATAGCGAGCGCGTAAAAGTTAATGATAAGATAGGAAATCCAATTATGATTAATGTAATATTGGTTTGGAAAGTAGAAAACACATATAAATCAGCTTTTGATGTAGATAATTATGAGGAGTTTGTTCGGGTTCAGACTGATGCTGCAGTAAGAAAGTTAGCAGGATCATATCCTTATGACAATTTTGATGATGAAGAGGCTGAATTAACGTTAAGATCAGGAATGGATGGAGTAAATAAAGCTTTGGAAGATGAAATTACTGAACGCCTCGCTATAGCGGGTATTGAGGTAATGGAAGCTAGAATAGGTTATTTAGCTTATGCCCCGGAAATTGCAAGTTCAATGTTAAAAAGGCAGCAGGCTGTTGCTATTGTAGCTGCTCGTAAAAAAATTGTTGAAGGGGCTGTTGGAATGGTGGAAGATGCTTTGACAAAACTATCCAAGGACAATATTATTGATTTCGATGATGATAAAAAAGCTTCAATGGTGAGCAATCTAATGGTGGTTTTATGCGGTGATAAAGAGGCCACACCTGTAATTAATACTGGATCATTAAACTAATGATTTGTGAGTAAAAGAAAACCATTTGTATTAAGGATTGATCCAGAGACATTCAAGCAAATTGAGAAATGGGCAGATGATGAATTCCGTAGTGTTAATGGGCAATTGGAATGGATTATTAATAAAAGCCTTAAAGACGCTAAAAGACTAACGAATAAACAAAAATCCCAAGAAAACGGGACGGATAAAAAATAGTAGTTCATTTAGATTATACAGTAATCCATGTTCTAATTAGAGTACGTTTTTTTTGGAGAAAGACGTACACTAATTATAATACGTATGCACTTAACCCCTTTTTTTCAGACCTTACTTCCAATTTTTGAAACGGAATTTCGATATAAAACATTATTAAATTTAGCGGTTCTTGGATCAACAGAGCAGAAAACGCAGGTCGTTTTCAAAAACACAGACAGGGAATTGATACAAGAACTATTAAAACTAAGCGCCAACTATCCAGCGATAAATATCCATTCCATTGGCGTAGAGAAGCAAACTAAGCAACAATACCATCCCTACAACCTGAGCTCTTGTAAGAAATTTATCACTAGGCGCTTTCCCTGCAATCATTTCATAGATAAGAAACATCACATGCCCTCCATCCAAAGCAGGGATTGGAAGAATATTCATAAAAGCCAAAATGATTGAAAGAAATGCAGTATTTAACCAGAATATTTGCCAATTCCACTCCGAAGGAAATATTTTCCCAATGGATCCAAAACCTCCTAACTGCTTAGCCCCTTCTTTAGAAAACAACAGCCCCATAGACTTAACGTACTTCCCTAAAGTCTCAACACCGAGATTGATTCCTTCTGGAATAGATTCAAAAAATCCAAACTTCTCTGTTTTGTAAACCAACAAATCACTTGGCATTTTGGTATGGAAGCCTAATGTTCCTTCTTCACTTACATTTACTTGAACTACCATATGCTCTTCTCCTCTGTAAAGACCTAATTCAATAATGGTATCCCTATGGTTTTGCAATTCATCCGTAAAATGCTGGAAAAAAGGAAAGGACTTTCCATTAATCTCTACCAAGCTATCACTTGCTTGCAACCCTGCTTCAGAAGCTCCAGAATTAGGCGCAACGTCATTAATGCAAGTTGGAATCAATGCCTCAAACAATGGTCCTTTTACATTCGCTAATACTCTCTGCTCAAAATCCGAAGGAAGCGAAATATGTTTTTTAACTCCGTTTCTTATTAGGTTGACCTCTCTGTTCCCATCAATCAGAATTAAAGAACTAATATCACCCATAGTTTGGGGCACATTCCCGTTTACATCAAGGATTATATCTCCTTCCATAAATAGGTTTTCTCCCTCTATGCTTTCATCGGCTAAATGAACTCCATAAATAGCGTTTTCTACAGGTAAATATTCTTTGCCCCAAACCCACATTACAGCAATATATATAAACAAAGCAAGAATAAAATTAACAGTTACACCACCAATCATAATAATTAATCGTTGCCAAGTTGGTTTCGACCTAAACTCCCATGGCTCAGAAGGTTTATCTAGCTGTTCTTTGTCCATGCTCTCATCTATCATCCCAGATATTTTCACATACCCTCCTAAAGGAATCCACCCTATTCCGTATTCTGTATCGCCCTTTTTAAATTTAAAAAGGGAAAAACCAGCATCAAAAAATAAATAGAATTTTTCCACTCGAGTACCAAACCATCTAGCTGGTAAAAAGTGTCCTAATTCGTGTAATACAATTAATATTGAAAGGCTCAAAATAAGCTGAGCAGCTTTAATCCAAAACTCCATAATTTTTATAAATGAAAGGCAAAGATAGTTTTATAAATGAATAACTAAAGGTTGATGTTGTGAATTAATACTAATCGATATAGTAACTAAAAAAAAAGCACAATTATAAACTCTCATCTATACCATCACTCCCTTTTAGCACTTGCTTTAATTTCATCAATTAAAGCACCTTGCGCCTCCTCGTAATTTTTAATGCGAACGTAATTACCATCTCCTAATCCAACCACTTTTTCTAATGAAAGCTCTTGAAACTTGTTCGTTTTTACTCCAACAATTGAAATTGTAATACCCTTTTTCTTATACTTTTTAGCCAATTTATAAGGATTAATATCATTTTGAGTAAACCCTCCATCTGTTGCCATAATGACTTGATTGTTTCCTTGTGATATAAAAAATTCTTCCGCTTTTTGATAAGCTTTCTTCATTCCTTTACCGCCTGCTGTATGCCCATGAGCTTTTAATCCTTGTATAATGCTTATAATGGTATCTGGATTATTTCCTGGCATAGTTTCTAAAATAATATTTGCGTTATCCGCATATGAAACCACCGTAATTTGATCTACATCTCGCAACATTCTAGCTAAATTTATCATAGCTACTTTCAGTAGATCCAGCTTACCCGTGTAAGCCATCGATTTAGAAACGTCGACTAAAAACACAATATTACTTGGCTTAAATTCATTTACAGAAAAATTAGGAAAGGGATCGTCTTCTGCCTCCACCATGATTTCCAAAATAGTATCTTGTTCTTCTACCTCGTCCATAATAATTTCCACTGTGGGGTTGTTTTCAATTTCATCTGGCTCAAATAGATCCTCAGAGCTATCTTCGATCGCTTCATCCGGGTTATTCGTTTCAATCACAAGCAACTCTTCCTCAGGAGCTTTTTCTAATTCAACTAATACCACATTATTATTATGGCTCACGTATTTTACAGCCTCCGTGGGGAAGTAATTTTCTGCCGAAACGACGAAATAATACAAGCCTAATTCAACCTCCTTTTCAACAAGACCTTTTGAATTTGTAGATAATTTTTCAACTGGGACCCCATTTTTAATCAAAATAACTTGCGATTTATGAATTGGATCCCGCGTATCTTTATCAATAACTGTTACCTCGAGCTCGAAATTAAGTGAAGTATTAATGTCTTGGTCAGAAAAACTAGGACATGCAATTGCCGATGTTGGAACTACCGAAGTAAAACCTGACACTTTGATAGTTTTGGGCTCTGTGTAACAGCTAAAATGAATTGCTATCTTTTCGGAAAACGGACCTTTTACTTCTGGGGTAAATTGAACACGCATGTATACAGTACTGTCAGGGAGTACCTCTTTACTTGAATATCGAATTTGAAATCGTTTATCTGCTTCTGCTCGAAAAATAAACACCTTTTTGTCGCTGGTGTTTTTTATTGGGACATCAACATACCTTTGGTTTGACTTATCTATTAAGCCTATTTCGTAAGGCTGATCTAAAAATACCGTTTGGGCATTTACTGCGCCAAAAGCAAATAGAATAAATATGTTAATTAAATTTTTCACACAAATATTTATGAATGACTCAACGCAACTCTATTTACAAAGGTTATACCTAAATGGAATGGCGAGGAAATTGAAAATAGTAGCATAAACAACACCTCTTTATTTTTTATAATTTCTTTTTAAGCGAGATGACTAATTGACATTGCCTCCAAAGCACTCTTACTTCTCAATAAATTCCGTAAGTTCATCAGCTATTTTTCTATCATTACTTAATCGGGGTATTTTATTCTGCCCACCTAGTTTCCCTCGCGATTTCATGAAAGAAGTAAACCCACCTCTCTTTATTGAAGACACCTTTAAAGTCTGTAATATATTTCCCTGTAATAAATCTGCGTAATACGGGTTTTTTTGCTGAAGCAATAAATCCATTTTTACAATAAATCCTTTCATATCATTTGGTTTCTTTGAAAACTCAATAAACCATTCATGATAGGGAAGTTCTCCTTCTAATGGATTAACCTGAGGAGCTACAGTAAACTCAACAATTTGCGCATCGAAGCCTTTTAACCCTTCTTGTATTGCAAATTCTACCTCTTCCGCTATTACGTGCTCCCCGAAAGCAGAAGTAAAGTGTTTAATCCTTCCTGTTACAATAATTCGGTAAGGTTTTTTGGAAACAAATTTTATCGTATCTCCTAGGTTATATCCCCATAAACCAGCATTCGTATTTAGAATTATCACATAATTAATCCCGAGCTCAACATCCTTTAATGAGATTCTTTCTCGATCATCTTTAAAGAAATCATCCGCCTTAATAAACTCATAAAATATACCCTCGTTCAGCACCAAAAGCATTCCTTCTTGATCTTGGCTATCTTGAAAGCTTATAAACCCCTCTGAAGCAGGATATAATTCAACACTAGGGATTGATTTTCCAATTAGTTCCTCAAATCTTTTTCTGTATGGATCATAACTTACTCCTCCATAAACAAAGAGGGAAAAGTTTGGAAAAATGTCTTTAATCAATTTTCCTCCAGACTTTATTTGCAGCTTCTCAAAGTACATTTGAACCCAGGCAGGAATTCCACTAATCAACGTCATATTTTCATGGATTGTTTCATCAACAATCGCATCTACCTTTGACTCCCAATCATCAATACAATTCACTTCATATGAAGGCATTCTGTTTTTTTGTAAATACTGCGGAACATGGTGAGCAACAATTCCAGACAACCTACCAATAGGAATTCCATTTTCAGATTCCATTTCTGGACTGCCTTGTAAAAATATCATTTTCCCATCTACAAAACCCGATTGATTACTTCCATCGATGTAAGACAACAGAGCATTTCTAGCGGAATGAATATGATTCGGCATAGATTGCTTTGTAATTGGAATATATTTTGCACCTGAGGTTGTCCCGGATGTCTTACACAAGTAAATTGGTTTTCCGGGCCAAAGCACATTCTCTTCACCGCTTTTTACTCTTAATATATAAGGCGCAATCCCCTCATAATCTCGCACGGGAACAGCTTTTTTAAAATCGGAATAAGACGAAATGGTTTTAAAGCCATGGTCCTTTCCAAAAGCTGTGTTTTTTGCCTTTATTATGAGGTTGTCAAATACTTTTTGCTGGACTCGAATTGGATCCGAACTCCATTTTTTTATTCTTTTTGCGATTAATTTTGCGAAAGGTTTGCTCAATGCTGCTTTAACTCCCATGATTTTATTTAGAATGCGATTACAAATTTACAGGTAAAAAAACAAGAATATAAAGCTGAAGCAAGTGACATTATAGTGCAGAAGATCGGTTTGATTTTTTCAATTCCTGATTTATTCTCATATCTTCAATTCTTCCTTTTGGAATAGAATTAATTAATGACTTAGTGTATTCCGTTTTTGGGTTAGCATAAATTTCATCCGCTAATCCTTCCTCGGCAATTTTCCCCTCTTTCATAACAATCATTCTATCACTCATAAATTTAACTACAGATAAATCATGGGATATAAAAAGGTAAGTCAAGCCAAATTCATCCCTTAATTCATTTAAAAGATTTAGAACATCAGCCTGAACCGAAACGTCCAAGGCTGAAACAGATTCATCACATATTACCAGTTTCGGTTTTAACGCTATAGACCTTGCTATACAAATACGCTGTCGCTGACCTCCTGAAAACTCATGCGGATATCTATTAAATTGATTTGGATCTAAACCTACCTTTAATAGCAATTCAAAAACCTCTTGCTTTCTTTGCATTTCGTTATCGCAAACGTTATGCACCCGCATTGGCTCCATAATTGCTTCACCAATAGTTATTCTTGGGTTCAATGATGAGTATGGGTCTTGAAAAATAATCTGAGCATCTTTTCGCAATGGTCGCATGCTCTTATTAGAATAACCCGTAATGTTTTCTCCATTCAGAACTATGGAGCCATCAGTGGGCTCAATCAACTTTAAGATGGTTCTTCCAAGAGTCGTTTTTCCGCAACCAGACTCCCCTACAAGTCCTAAGGTCTCCCCCGGATAGAGCTTGAAACTAATATCATCAACAGCTTTCACCCAACTTTTAGCTTTACCGAAAAAAGATTTTTTATTTGCAAAATATGTTTTTAAGTTACTTACTTCTAGAAGCGGTTCTTGGGCATATATTATTTCATGCCTCAAGGACACCTCATTTTTTGAAACTGCTAATTCTTTTATAACTTCAGAAACAGTTTTACCTGTTTCGACAATTACTCCATTCTCATCTTCAGTCATAAAATACTTCCGAGTAGGAAGTTCTCTAACTCTCACGTCCAAAGGAGGACGACAAGCCAAGAGACCACGTGTATAAGAGTGTTTAGGACTCGAGAAAACCTGCATAGCAGATCCTTTTTCGACTAATTTCCCTTTGTACATAACTACAACTTCATCCGCTAATTCTGCTATAACCCCAAGATCGTGGGTAATAAAAAGTATTCCCATGTTATACTCTTCTTGCAACTCTTTCATCAAATGTAAAATCGTTTTCTGAACCGTAACATCTAAGGCTGTTGTGGGTTCATCAGCAATCAAAATCGAAGGATTGCACGATAAAGCCATAGCAATCATTACGCGTTGCTTTTGTCCACCTGAGATTTGATGTGGATAACTTCTAAATATCTCTTCTGGACGCGGTAATTTTACTTTTTTAAATAACTCTATCGTTTTTTCTTTTGCTGCTTTTCTCGAAAATTTTTGGTGTAATTGAATTGCTTCCATTACTTGCTTTCCACAGGTAAAAACCGGATTTAAAGACGTCATCGGTTCTTGAAAAATCATCGCAATTTCATTTCCACGAAATTTCCGCATTTGCTTTTCATTAAGTTTTGCTAAATCCGATGCATAATCCTCCCCGTGGAAAAGAATCTTCCCGTTTACAATTTTCCCAGGAGGCTCAGGAATTAATCGCATAGCAGAAAGTGATGTTACAGACTTCCCAGAACCTGATTCTCCAACAATCCCAATGGTTTCACCCCGATGAAGTGTGAAACTAATGTCATCAACTGCCCGAACAGTTCCGTTGTCCGTATGAAACTCGGTTACTAAGTTTTTTACTTCTAATAAAGGCTTACTCATTTTATTATTCACATAAGAAGGCTTGAAAGTACACTTTATATTGAACTTTTACAATAGCACGAATATAGCTACAGAATTACAAATGACAATATCACACATAAATTATTGCATATCAAAGTATTAATCACGCATCAAAAATGTCAATCCTAAATATAAATGGTACTGTTATTGTGCCTCTATTTCCCTCAAATATGCATTATCTGTTTACCAAATGGAGAAATAACACTACTTTTGATAATTAAAGACAACATCTTATGTTAAACAATTCTATTCAAAAAGCACTAAACAAACAAGTAGAGCTGGAAGCCTCATCCTCTCAGTTTTATCTTTCTATGGCATCTTGGTCTGAAACCAATGGGTTAACTGGCGCTTCAAAATTTTTATACCAGCACAGCGACGAGGAAAGGTTTCACATGCTAAAACTGGTTAAGTTTATCAACGAAAGAGGCGGAAAAGCTTTGATTCCTGCATTAAGCCAACCTCCGGTAAACTTTAAAGGTTTAAAGGATCTGTTTGAAAACTTAATGGAACATGAGTTAAATGTTACCGACAGTATAAATAACATTATTGACTTATGTTTAGCTGAAAAAGATTATACCACTCAGAATTTTATGCAATGGTATGTTGCGGAGCAACTTGAAGAAGAAGCGCTGGCACGAACAATTATTGACAAGTTAAATATGATTGGAAGTGATAAAGGAGGACTATACCTATTTGATAGAGACCTAGACACTATGGCTACTGAAATGAAACAAGCAGAAGATGCAAAATAGGTATTGGTGAGATCAATAAAACAGGTCCTTCTTATAATTCTACTTGCTGTTGCAACTGCCAACACAATGGTGTCCCATGCCCAATATCGAGACCCATCAGAGAGCAAATCAAAAACAAAGAAGAAAAATAAAAAAGCAAAACTTAATAAATTAGGACTTTTTGGACTTAAGGGGAACCATGGTAAACAGAAGAAAAACAAGGACCCTTTTCTTAATAAAAAAACCAAAAGGCAAAAAAATTCTGAACAATACAGTTCTAAACCCCCAAACAGAAAGAAAAAGAAAAAATTCGTAATCTTTAAAAATAAAAAGCCCAAAAAACAAAAAATAAGAAAAAAGAAAACCAAAGAAAAAGACAGCTTCGCAACAAAATCGAGAGACAAAGCATACAATAGAGCGTACAGTGCTAAAAAGAAAAAAAACGTACCTAAAAAGAAAAAGAAAAAAATCCTTATTCTTAAAAAATCAGGATAAACAGTTATAATTAGCTGAAAATGATTTGACTGGGTTTTAGACAATTTGATACAACAAATTCTATCAATTTTTGTTATATTGCGCAGCTAATTCGTACTATTAAAGCAGAAGGTTAAGTCGGTTACAAAAAATGTAAACTAGTCTAATATGCTGGAAGGTCTAGTAGTTTATATTGGTTACTGACTTGTGTTATGGCAAGATTTTTATAACTATCCAAATGTATATCAAACAAACACTATTAATAGCATTTTTTTTAATTGCAGGTCTTGTAAGTGCGCAACATGCAAACTCCATCAAGTTTTCGAGACTTACAATAAAAGATGGGCTATCTCAAAGCACTGTAAACTGCATCTTACAAGACAATCAAGGCTATATTTGGACAGGAACTCAAGCGGGACTTAATCGTTTTGATGGATATCATTTTAAAATTTACAAGCAAGGATTAGATTCAGAAAACAGCCTTACAAATTCTTATATAAATGCTTTATACCAAGATAACAAAGGCACTATATGGATTGGAACACAAAACGGGGGACTGAACTATTACAACCCAGAAACAAAACAATTTGGGAGCGTAAAGACATCAGAAGTGCTAGAGTCTGGAAACATTAAAGATATTAAAGAAGATACCGATGGTTCATTATGGATTGCGACTGCAAAAAACGGTGTAGTGCATTTTTTTCCAAATGAAAATAGAGAAAGACAATACCGTTCAAACAATGGATTGCAAACAAATAAAACCACAGCTCTATTATTAGACAATAAGTATGTCTGGATTGGAACTGAAGGCAGAGGGCTGTGTCTTTTAAATAAAAAAACAGGACATATTACGCATTATAAAAGCGATCCGAATACTCCTTTATCAATATCTGATAACAATATCTTAACTATGACGAAGGGCTTTAACAATAAAGCATTAATCGGCACGAATAATGGATTAAATGTAGCGACAATTAACGATGATAAACTAACGTTTACTGCCGTTAAAAACCATAATAAAAACCTAGATAATCGTTTCAATGTAGTTTCGGCAATTTTTCAAGCATCAGAAAATGAAGTATGGTTTGGTTCTCAGGGGAATGGCCTCTTTAGAATAAACATAGAAAATGGAGACACGATAATAAACCATTATGAAAACAACGATTATGATCGAACATCAATTCCCAGCAACATTATAAATTCAATTTTATCAGACAGAACAGGATCGATATGGATAGGAACACAAGACGGAATTTCTCACTTTGACCCAATCAAATTAGGTTTTCAGCATTATACCTATAAATATGGAGACGAAAATAGTTTGAACGAGAAAAATGTTTGGTCAATTTATGAAGGAGATGATGAAATTACGTGGGTTGGCACTAGAAAAGGTATTTCTAGAATAAATTTAAAGAAAAATCAATACAATCATTACTTATATAAGACTGACAACTTAAACGAACCGAATAACAATAACGTATATAGCATTACAAGTGACAAACTTGGAAGAATATGGGCCGGTGCTGCAGGTGGGCTATATCTATTAGAAACTTCTGCTGATTTTTCTACTGGAAAGTTTATCAAAATTCCATTTAGAGATCAAATCACCAAACAGGATGACGACCGCGTCTATAACTTGCATATTGAAAATGACACTACTTTATGGATTGCTTGTAGAGAAGGGATTTCTGAAATAAATTTAGCGACCTTGAATTATAAATTTTTCTCTCATGAAAATTCTTCCGCAATGCCAAAAGAAGAGTGTAGAGTGATTTATTCTGATTCTCGAAACGACTTATGGCTGGGATTTGGAGGAGGCGGAGTCACCAGAATAAAAAGAACTTTTACAAATTCTAAAGAAAAGTATTCATTCACCAACTTTAAAGATGATCCAAATAGTTCAACTTCAATAAGCAACAATACTATTTTATCCATTTGGGAGGACAACGGCAACAATATGTGGTTTGGAACCTATGGAGGAGGCCTAAATAAATTTAATTCTTCTACCACCACTTTTACAAGCTATACAGAAGAAAATGGGCTATCCAATAATTCTATTTACGGGGTACTAGAGGGAGCAGAAAATACGCTTTGGGTGAGTACTAACTTCGGTTTATCAAAATTTAATATAGGCACGAGCACATTTCAAAATTACCAAGAAAATGATGGCTTACAAAGTAATGAATTCAATACTGGTGCTTATTTTAAAACTAGTTCAGGAAAATTATTATTCGGAGGAATAAATGGGTTCAACGCTTTTTATCCTGAAGACATACAAACTAATACAATTCCTCCTCAAGTAGTATTAACTGATATTCTGGTTTTCAACATCCCAATTGAAAATGAAATAGATACAATTCCGGAAGTGTCTTTTATAAAAACACTCCAATTAAAAAGCACTCAAAATAACCTCACGTTTAAATTTGCTGCACTTCATTACACTTTTCCTCAAGGAAATAAATACAAAGCCTTTCTAGAAGGAGCAGACCATGAACCGACTGAGCTGGAGGATCTTCAACAAATTAACTACTCAAATTTATCTCCTGGAGAATATACACTTAAAATTTGGGCGGCAAACAGCGATGGAGTTTGGACTAAATCGCCTGCAGTTCTCGATATTATTATTACTCCTCCTTTTTGGAAAACATGGTGGTTTATGTCCATTTGTGTTGGCTTTGGGTTGTTGGTTATATATGGTTTTTACATTGTTAGAATGCAGGCAATGAAATCTCAAAAAAGGAAACTTGCTTTTCTGGTGGAAAAGAGAACCAAACAAATTACGCAACAAAAAGAGCAAATGGAACTTCAAAAAACCGCTTTAGAGGTTGAAAAAGACAAAGCTGATAAATTATTAGCAAATATACTTCCCGCAGAAACTGCTGAAGAACTCAAGAATAAAGGTAAGGCTCAGACTAGGTATTATAGAATGGTTACTGTAATGTTTACCGACATTCAGGGTTTTACCAAAATTGCAGAAACTATAAAACCAAGTGAATTAGTAATAAAGTTAGATAGTCTGTTTCGAGAGTTTGATAAAATTATTGAAAAATATCAAATTGAAAAAATTAAAACCATCGGTGACGCCTATATGGCAGCTGGCGGTGTTCCGCTAAGAGATAAAGAAAACCCTATTAACTCCGTATTAGCCGCAATTGAAATTCAGGCTTTTATGAAAGCAAACCGGGATAGAATAAAAAAAGAGGATGGTGAAGATGCTGCTTTGTGGCACTTAAGAGTGGGATTGCACACAGGTGATGTAATTGCAGGTGTTATTGGAACAAAACGAATTGCCTACGATATCTGGGGGAATACTGTTAATGTTGCGAACCGGATGGAGATGAGTGGCGAGCCAGATAAAGTAAATGTTTCGGGATCTACTTTTGAGTTAATTAGACCCTATTTTGATTGTACCTACCGTGGCAAGGTTCCAGCCAAAAATAAAGGTGAAATTGACATGTATTTTGTCGAAAGAATTAAACCGCACCTTTCACAAGATAGTGAAGGACTTATTCCCAACCAGAAATTCAAGGATTATGTCAACTTGCATTTATACAGCAGTATAAACTACCGAAAGGCTGAGCGACATATTATGCGGATTCTCAAGGCTAAGCTATCACCAAATTTACATTATCATGGAATTCATCACACTCTAGATGTTGTAGAAGCTGCAGAGCGCTTAGCTCTAATGGAAGGTGTGTTAGATGATGGAATCTTTGTCTTAAAATCGGCCGCTACATATCATGATGCAGGTTTTGTAGAGCAATATGATGCAAATGAACCTGTTGGTGCTAAAATGGCAGCAGAAATTCTGCCGAAATATGGCTATACGCAAGAGCAAGTTAACGAGGTGGAAAAAATGATTTATGCTACCATAATCCCGCACAGTCCAACAACACAATTAGAAGAGATAATTTGTGATGCAGACTTAGATTACCTTGGCCGGGATGATTTCCATGATATAGCAGACAATTTGAGACGTGAATTAAGAGATCATGGGAAAATTAAAAGTGATAGAATGTGGGACGAGATTCAAGTGAAATTTTTAACCCAACACAAATACTTCACCAAATCAGCAATAAAGCTTAGACAAGCTAAAAAGCTTATACATATTGAAGAAATTAAAAAGCGACTAAAAGAGAACAAGTATAAAGATTAAATACTTACTTCAACACAGCCCTCTTTATTATAATTCCTACATCCATCACTTCTTTCAATTCATCTTGACGCATAGCTTGGTTAAAAGTCAGCCTATATGTTCCCAAAGCCGGAAATCTTTTTTTATTAATGAAAAGTACCTTGTTATTTATAACACTTCCTGAACTTACACCTGTCCATTCTCCGACAGAATTAGCTAATAAAAATTCAACTGTATCTATATTATATTGATCTTCAGGAGATCCTATTTCAACGAACATATATAAGTTTGACCATTCATATAGATTTGTGGTACGCAGGTTAAAGTAAAAATCATAAAACTCGGTAGTGTCATTTATGTCAAAATCAAACGTAACGCTTTCGTTTTTATTCCATGTGTTATTTTCAATTACTTTACTATTCTGGTATACAACATCAGGATCACCGCATGAAATTAAAAAACAAGGGATAATCAATATGTAAAAGATTTTATTCACCCTTTGGTTTATTCGATTTGTTTTTATTATTCCGTTTATTCCTAAAATTCTTGTTACGGCTTTTATTCCGATTACTGCTATTAGCGTTTCGGTTATTCGAACTTTTCTGCTTTTTCTTGTTCTTTTTGAAAACCATGTCAAAACGCGTTAATTCATCTTGACCAACAACATTGGTATAATCCGGCTTTGCCTCTTTCTCGACAAAGTCAACAAAATCTGTTAATTTGTGAGGGACTTCACCTTTCTTATTCAATTCTATAATTTCAAAGACACGCTCAACACTTAAAGGCACAATACTATTTTTCCCATCCTTAGAAATAAAATAATACATTAAACGCTTAAATACATCTGTTTTAATGTGATTTGCTTTCCCTTCCTTTGTTTCTAATGCAGTTTTGGTGCTAGGATACGACTTTAAGGCCTCCATGTATTGATCTAGCTCAAAATTTAAGCAACATTTTAATTTACCACACTGTCCAGCTAATTTCTCAGGGTTTAAAGATAATTGCTGATAACGTGCCGCACCAGTAGATACAGCTCTAAAATCAGTTAGCCATGTTGAACAACATAACTCTCTTCCACATGAACCAATTCCTCCCAGTCTTCCTGCTTCTTGTCTTGAACCAATTTGACGCATTTCAATTCTTATCTTAAAAGAGTCTGCCATCACTTTAATTAGCTCTCTAAAGTCGACCCTTTCTTCTGCCGTATAATAAAAAATCGCTTTGGATTTATCTCCCTGAAACTCTACATCTCCGAGCTTCATTCGCAAACCTAAATCTAAAGCCATATTCCGAGCTTTATGCATGGTTTCATGCTCCAAACCTCTTCCCTCTTTCCACTTATCTAAATCTGATTGACTAGCTTTTCTATAAACCGACTTCAATTCCTTTGAATTATAGTTTACACCTTTTCTATTCATTTGGTGCTTAACCAATTCTCCCGTCAGGGTGACTGTTCCAACATCATATCCTGGACTTGCTTCTACTGCTATTGTATCACCAGTATAAACATTTAGATCTCCTTTCGTTTTAAAGAAATCTTTTCGACCATTTTTAAAACTTA
>Ga0255758_10002906_pt1 | contig 15448 bp, 16 predicted proteins | sample 011ome_24_FD_179958 | JGI IMG/M metagenome (GOLD analysis project Ga0255758, IMG submission 179958) | Coastal salt marsh microbial communities from the Groves Creek Marsh, Skidaway Island, Georgia - 011513CT metaG (version 2) | ecosystem: Environmental > Aquatic > Marine > Intertidal zone >...
TTTTAGAATCATAATCATTTAAATCTCTTGATTTTGCACTGATAATTCCTGCAGTTACTGTTGATGTTAAATTAAAAGGATTTCCAACAGCAAGTACCCATTCTCCAATTTTTGTTTGATTAGAATCGGCAAATCTTATGTATGGAAATGATTCTTTACCAATTATTTTCAAAACTGCAATATCAGAAACTTCATCTCCACCAAGAAGTTCAGCTTCATATGTTTTGTTTTCATTTGTTGTAATCTCAATTGTTGTAGCATTTTCAATAACGTGGTAATTGGTAATGATATATCCATCTTGAGAGACAATAACCCCAGAACCCATTCCAACTCTTTTTCTTTCTCCTTCATTATTAAAGTAGTCCCAAATTGACGAGCTAGATCTGGATATACTTGTATTTTTTACATGTACAACTGAGTGGATTGTTTTTTCAGCAGCATCAACAAAATCAATAGTCTTTGAAGATGTGTTATTGTAAGGACTATAGGAAATATTAACCATTTTGTCTTCAATAATTTCTTTTGATTCGCTAGGATGATCAATGTAAAAATTATAGATAACTAATGCAGTAACAGCTCCAAATGCTGATATCAAGAAAGTTGATAATAGTTTTTTCATTCTTTGAGAGTTTTAATTCAAAATTAATTTTTTTTAAATATTAGAAAATATATTTTAACTACTTTTTAACAACTTTTTCTTTTTATATATTCGTCAAATAATTATATGAAAATAAAATTTCAAAAATTTCAAGGGACTGGCAATGATTTTATTATAATCAATAACATGGAAATGTTATTTCCATCAAATAATAATCAACTTATAAAAAAACTATGTGATAGAAAGTTTGGAATTGGTTGTGATGGTTTAATATTAATTAATCCGTCTGATGATTCTGATTTTGAAATGATTTATTATAATTCTGATGGTTTTATAGGATCAATGTGTGGAAATGGCGCGAGATGTTCTGTTCAGTTTGCAAAAAACAATAAGATTATAATTTCCAAAACAACTTCATTTAAAGCTTATGATGGTGCTCATTATGGAACTATCAATCAAAACATGATTTCACTTTCAATGAATCCTGTTACAGAAATAAAAACCTTTGATGAAGATTTGTTTTTGGATACAGGATCTCCACATTATGTAAAAATGGTTCACAATTTAATCGATTATAAAGTACTTGAAAATGGTAAAAAAATAAGAAATAGCTCATTATTTATAAAAAATGGAGTTAATGTAAATTTTGTTGAAAAAATTTCTGAAGATGAGTTTTCTGTGAGAACTTACGAAAGAGGGGTAGAAAATGAAACATTATCTTGTGGAACAGGTGTAACAGCTGTAGCAATTTCAATGTTTCATCTTGGAAAAACAAAGTATAAAAATATTAAAATATTAACGAAAGGGGGAGTACTTAGTGTAGAATTTGATACAAATAAGCTAGGTTATACAAATATAAAGTTAGTAGGGAAAGTAGAAATGATATTTTCAGGTGAAATTGAGGTTTAGATGGTAAATAAAAAATTATATAATATCCTAATATCCTCAGGAGTTTTAGGCTTTTTAATTATTCTATCAATATTTGTTCTCAATTATTATAAAACTTATTATTCTGAAAATACAAATTTTAATGAGGATTCAGTTTTTATTTATATTGAATCTGGTTCAGGATTAAAAAGTTTTAAAAATCAAATAAGTCCTCTTGTTAAAGATTCGACAACTTTTTTTAATGCTGCCTATAAAACCAAATATCTTCTAAATATTAAGGCAGGAAAGTATGAGATTAAAAAAGGTTTTAATAATAAAGAAATTATTAATTCTTTAAGATTCAATAATATACCTGTTAGGGTTACTTTTAACAATTTAGAAAGAATAGAAAATCTTGCATCAAGGGTATCAAAATTTATAGAAGCAGATAGTTTAAGTTTAATGAATTCTTTTTTTGACCCTAATTTTTTGACAGAAAATAATTTAAACTCAGAATCTATTTTTTCTATATTTCTTCCAAACACATATGAATTTTATTGGAACACGACTGCAACTGAGTTTAGAGATAAAATGTTAAGTCAATATAATTCATATTGGACAGAATCCAGAAAAGAGAAAGCTAGATTATTGAATCTTTCGCCGATTGAAGTTTCGATTTTAGCTTCAATTGTTCAGCGCGAAACACCTAAAGTTGATGAAAGACCCACCATTTCAGGAGTTTATTACAACAGATTAAAAAAGAATATGAAGCTACAAGCTGATCCTACTGTTGTATACACAATCAAACAAAAAAAAGGTTTCGACACTAAAATTAGAAGAGTATTATATAAAGATTTAAAAATAAAATCCCCATATAATACCTATCTTAATCGTGGTTTACCACCAGGACCAATATACATGCCGGACTTTTCTTCCATCGAGTCTGTATTGAATCTCGAAAACCATAATTTTCTTTTTTTTGTTGCAGATGTAAAAAGACCTGGTTATCATATTTTTGCAAAAACCAATAGAGAGCATAATAAGAATAAACGTCAGTACACGAATTGGTTAAGAAAAAACAATATAAGAAGATAACTAACTGATTTATAGATAATTAAAATTTTATGTATGTTTGCCGAATCATTTTAAATGATTTTATCTTATTCAGGTATGATTTTTAATGTTTTAAAAAACAATTCATTACTGATAATAATTTTTTTATTCTCATCCTCATTTTATTCGTATAATGATTTAGACTTTGATACTAAATCTGAAAAATCTGATCTTAATTTTGAAGTATTAAATTATTTTGATGTAGAAATACCGAACTATGTTTTTTTACAGAGAGATTTCAATGGATTTAAAGAACTGTTAGCCTTCAAAGAATCTACAGGTAACTACAAAAGAATTAACAAATTTGGGTACATGGGTAAATTTCAATTTAATTTAAATACTCTTAAAATGTATAGAGTATTTAATGCTAAAAAATTTATAAATAATCCTAAACTTCAAGAAAGAGTCTTCCTTATTAATGTTCAAAGAAATAAGTGGATCTTGAGAAAAGATATCAAATGGTTTGTTGGAACAAAAATTAATAACATTGTTGTTACTGAGTCTGGAATTATAGCTGCTGCTCATCTAGCTGGTCCAGGAAATGTAAAGAAATACCTAAGATCTGGAGGCGAATTTAATTCTAAAGATGCATTTGGGACATCAATTTCAATGTACATGGAATATTTTAAAAATTATGACTTATCCATGATTGAAGCCGTGAGAAAACCCAAGGTATAAGCTTATTCTGATTCAATTAAAAATATTGTAGGTCTTTTATTTAAGTCTGGAATTCTTTTTTTCCAATCATTAATGGATTTGGTTTTTATGTATTCTGATTTGCGAGTTATGTCACAGGCAATACAAAGTTTAGTTGAAGAATTTAAAATTTTTAATAATTCAGAAAATAATTTGTTGTTTCTATATGGTGTTTCCATAAAAATTTGGGTGGTTGTAATAGAATTTTTTTCTAGTTTTTTAATAATACTTTTTCTTTCGTTTTTATTTATAGGAAGGTATCCATTAAATTTGAATGATTGACCGTTCATACCTGAGCTCATTAAAGCCATAAAAATAGACGAGGGGCCTACGAATGGAACTACTTTAATATCAAGACTATGAGCTTTTTTAACTATTTCTGATCCAGGATCAGCAATAGCAGGACAGCCAGCATCAGAAATTAATCCCATGTCAATTCCATTTAAACATGGTTTTAAAAGATTATTTTTTTCCTCTTTTAATGAATGTTTATTTAATGTATAAACCTCTAATTTTGATTGTTCTTTATTTGGTAAAATATTTTTTATTAGAGCTCTCCCAGGTTTTTCATTTTCAAAAATGAAGTGATCAATATTTTCAATTACTGAAATCTGAGATTCAATACTAAAATTAGTATTTAAATTTCCTAGGTTGTTAGGAATTAAATATAGTTTACCATAAACCATATTTTAGATTTTGTTATACAGTAAACTTTTTTGATAAATCTTCAACGTATTTTCTGAACTGTTTATCTGTAAAAGAAAGGTTATCGACAGTTTTACAAGCATGCAGTACTGTTGCATGGTCTCTATGGCCTATTTGTGATCCAATACTAGCTAGAGAGGCCTTAGTATATTTTTTTGCAAAAAACATTGCTAATTGACGAGCTTGAACAATGTGTCTTTTTCTTGTTTTGGATTGAAGTGTAGAAACGTCCATTTGGAAATATTCGGAAACTATTTTCTGAATGTATTCGATAGAGACTTCTCTTTTTGTATTTTTCACAAACTTTTCAACTACACTTTTGGCAAGTTCTAGATTGATTTCTTTTTTATTGAAAGAAGATTGTGCAATTAATGATATAACAGCACCTTCAAGCTCCCTTACATTAACCTTTACATTTTTTGCAACATAGTCTATAACTTCATCAGAAATTTCTAGACCATCACGATATAATTTATTTTTTAATATTGAAACTCTTGTTTCATAGTCTGGTCTTTGTAATTCAGCAGAAAGTCCCCACTTAAATCTGGAAAGCAGTCTTTGCTCAATATCTTGCATGTCAACTGGAGCCTTGTCCGAGGTTAAAATAACTTGTTTGCCATTTTGATGTAGATGATTAAAAATATGGAAAAATACATCTTGCGTTCCAGTTTTTCCTGAGAAAAATTGGACATCGTCAATAATTAAAACATCAATTATTTGATAGAAATGAATAAAGTCGTTTCTGTTATTTTTCTTTACGGAGTCAATATACTGTTGAGTGAATTTTTCAGCAGAAATATATAAAACAGTCTTTTCAGGAAATTTCTCTTTAACATTAACACCAATTGCATGAGCTAAGTGAGTTTTTCCAAGGCCAACCCCACCAAAAATTAATAATGGATTGAAAGAAGTTCCACCAGGCTTGTTTGATACTGCCAAACCTGCAGATCTTGCTAGTCTGTTGGCATCACCTTCAAGAAAATTTTCAAAAGTATAATTTGGGTTAAGTTGTGATTCAATTTTTAGATTTTTAATTCCTGGAATAATAAAAGGATTTTTTAATTCTGTTTGGATATTACTTAAAGAAAAATCAACTTTTTGAGATGGTAAATCTGTTTTGTATTGGCTTGGTATTTTCTCCGTAAATGGATTTAAATTGCCAAAAGTATTTTCCATCTTAATAACGTAAATAAGTCTAGCGTTTTCTCCTAACTCCTTGTTTAATGCAAGCTTCAATAGTTTTACATAATGTTCTTCTAGCCATTCATAGAAAAATTTACTTGGAACTTGAACACTTAAAACGTTATTCTCAAATTTTATTGGCTTTATTGGCTCGAACCAAGTTTTATATGCTTGAATTTGAATGTTGTCTTTTATAAATTTGAGACAGTTATTCCAAACAGATTCAGCTGTAGCCATTTTAAATTTCTTGTTTTATTTGTTGTTGAAAATCACAAAAGTTTGAGAAACGTTTGCAATAATTATTATGTAACAAATATGTGCAAATTTTTATTAAAAAAAAATGATTTTGCTATTGAATATTAATTTTTTTTTATGCATATTAAAAATCTTTAAAATTTATACTCATTTCTTTTTTTTTGGAACATAAAATTCAAATAAAGGTTAGATATTGTGAAACAGATCAAATGTCTTTTGTTCACCACAGTAATTATGTTAAATATTTTGAAATGGGACGAATTTCATTACTTAAAAAAAATGGTATTTCTTACAGGAATATGGAAGCACAAGGGATTATAAACCCAGTTATTGATGTCAAAATAAATTTCAGAAAACCAGCTTTGTTTGATGACGATTTGACTTTAACAACTACTTTAAAAGAACTACCATCTTACATGATTGAATTCAATTATTTAATTCACCGAAAAAAAGAACTATTGACGAAAGGATATACAAAATTAATTTTTTTAAATGCAAAAAATAATAAGCCGATTCGATGTCCTAAATATTTGCTTGATAAATTTAGTTTGGTTTAAATATTTTTAGCATATCATCACCAACTTTTTGTTCAATTAAAATTGTGCCATATATTTTTGGGCTTTTGATCCCAGAATTAATAATTGTGTTACTTTCAAACACTCTTGCTTCGTCCCATAAATTTTCATTTATAAATAAATCCAAAGTTTTTTTTCCTCCTTCAATAATTACGGATTGTATATTTTTTTCAAAAAGTTTTTTACAAATAAATTTTGCAGGATTTTTATATTTTAAATAATAGTTTATTGATATTGTTTCTGAAAAATCATTAAATACATTAAAATCATTTTTTAATGATTTTTTATCATCTAATACGATTCTAATAGGATTGTTTCCATTAACATGTCTTACGTCCAGAACTGGATTATCATCAATTACAGTATTGTAGCCAACTAAAATAGAATGCTCTTCCGATCTCCATTTGTGAACTAATTGTCTGCTCTTATTTGAGCTAATTAAAAATGGCCTATTGTCATCTTTTTTGAGGGGAGCTATAAATTGATCTTTACTTTTAGCCCATTTTAAAATTATATAAGGTCTTTTATGTTTGTTATAGTGTAAGAAATTCTTATGTAATTGATTACATTTATCTTCACATATACCTGAAATAACATTGATTCCTTTTGTTTTTAAATAAGAAATTCCTTTTCCGTTTACTTTTGAACTAATATCTAAAGTTCCAATTATGACATTTTTAATTCCGCTTTTGTATATAAGCTCTGTACATGGTGGAGTTTTACCATGGTGCGAACACGGCTCTAAAGTGACATATAAAATAGCGGTAGATAAGTCTGTTCTATTTTGTAATGGTTTAATGGCATTTACTTCAGCGTGATAACTTCCATAATCACTAGTAACTCCTTCAGAAATTATAATATCATTTTTTAAAACTAATGCCCCTACAGAGGGATTTGGGTAATATTTTGAACTGTTTCTTTTTGCAATTTCAATACATCTTAACATGTATTTTCTATGTTTCTTAAGTTCATTTTCATTCATTTAACATCTTTTAATTATTGTTATTATAATGTATATTCACTTTACAAAAATAGCTTTATTATATGAATGTTAGTTATGGTTTTGTGATTAGAAAAGTTAAGAAAAACGACAATAAATCTCTAGAGAAAGTCTTGTCGAAGGTGATGAGAGAATTTAATGTTCCTGAGACGGGGACTGCTTTAGCCGATCCTGAATTAAAATGCATTTTTGAAACATACAATTTTGAAAAAAGTCAATACTATGTTCTTGAAAAGAACAACATTATCTATGGAGGAGCAGGTATTTCTAAATTAAAAGATTCTAAAGAAAACATATGTGAACTTCAAAAAATGTATTTCTTAAAGGAGGCTAGAGGAAAGGGACTCGGTGAAATCATGATTGATTTGTGTATTTCTAAAGCTATCGAATTTGGATTTGATTGTTGTTACATTGAAACAATGTTTAATATGTATGGTGCTCAAAAACTCTATAAGAAAAAAGGTTTCAAACGTATTAATAATCCACTTGGTAATACAGGACACTCCTCTTGTCCTGTTTGGATGATAAAAGACTTAAAATGACATTAAAAGAATTTCATAAACTATTTTTTGAAGAATTGTCATTAAAGTTTGCAAAAAATGAATTGGATAGTTTTTTTTTCATACTAATTAAGCATTCTTGTGATTTCGAAAGAATTGATTTTATTTTAAATCCCAAAGTTGATCTTTTAAAAGATCAAGAAAATTTTTTGATTAATTCAATTTTATTGTTGCAAAAAGAAACACCAGTTCAATACATTGTAGGTCAAACAGAATTTATGAATTTAAATTTTACAGTAAATAAAAATGTTTTGATTCCAAGACCTGAAACTGAAGAATTAGTTAAGTGGATTATTCAAGATTCTGAAAAGGGTAAAAATATTTTAGATATTGGTACAGGATCTGGGTGTGTAGCAATTAGCTTGGATAAATATCTCCCTGAGTGCCAAATCTATGCCTGGGATGTATGTGCTAAAGCCTTAGAAATAGCAAAGAAAAATGCAAAAAACAATAAATCTAGTGTAAAATTTGAAATGGTTGATATCACAAAGAAAATAAAATCTAAAAGTATGTTTGACATCATTGTGTCTAATCCACCATATGTAACTCAAAGTGAAAAGAATAAAATGCATAATAATGTTTTGTTGCACGAACCTCATCTTGCTCTTTTTGTGGATGATGACAAGCCATTGTTTTTTTACAAAAAAATATTAGATTTTTCTAAAACCAACTTAAAAAAAAATGGAATCATATATTTTGAAATCAACGAACAATTTTCAAAAGATTTTAATAAACTTTTAAAAGAGGAAGGATTTTACGATATTGAAATTAAAAAGGATTTTAGATCCAAAAATAGAATGGTCAGGGCTTATAAATTATGAATGTTGAAAAAGAAATATTGAAACTCAGAGCTGAAATTCATAAACATACTCATCTCTATTATGTTGACGATTCCCCTGAGATAAGTGATTATGAATTTGACGTTTTATTAAATAAATTAATAATACTAGAAAATGAGCATCCTGAATTTTATGATCCTAATTCTCCTACACAAAGAGTTGGAGGAAAAATTTCAAAGAATTTTGTAAATGTTAAACATGAATATCCAATGTATTCTTTGGACAATTCATATTCAAGAACAGATTTAAATGACTTTCATTCCAGAGTTTTAAAAAAAATTTCAAATGAGAATTTGAGTTATTTCTGTGAATTAAAGTTCGATGGCGTTTCAATAAATATAACTTATGAAAATGGATATTTGGTAAGAGCAGTTACCAGAGGTGATGGAGTTAGTGGAGATGATGTAACTGAAAATGTTAAAACAATTAAAACAATTCCTTTAAAACTCAAAGGAGATTTTCCAGTTAAATTTCAAATTAGAGGTGAAATTTTTATCGGATTGAACGATTTTAAAAAAATGAATCTTGAAAGAACTAGTAATGGCCTTGAGCCATACATGAATCCAAGAAATACCGCATCTGGAAGTTTAAAATTACAAGACAGTTCTGAGGTTGCTAGAAGACCTTTGCAATGCTTTTTATACCAAATAGTAAGTGACGACAATAATTATAATACTCAGGAGGATAATCTAAAATTTGCTAGAAATTGGGGGTTTAATATTTCTAAGTCATTTAAACTGTGTAACAGTATAGATGATATCTCTGAATTTATTGATTATTGGGATAAAAAACGAAATAGTTTAGATTTTGAGATCGATGGAATTGTCATCAAAGTTAATCAGATAAAATTTCAACAAATTTTAGGATTTACATCAAAATACCCCAGGTGGGCCATTGCATACAAATTTAAAACTATGCAAGCTCAAACTTTACTTAATTCTGTTACGTATCAAGTTGGAAGAACTGGAGCAATAACCCCAGTAGCTAATTTAGAACCCGTATTATTAGGTGGAACAATTGTGAAAAGAGCTTCTTTACACAATGAGGATCAAATTAATAAGTTGGATCTTTATCTACACGATACGGTAATTATTGAAAAAGGAGGAGAAATTATCCCAAAAATAGTTGATGTTGAAACTAAAAAAAGAGATTTTAATTCAGTTAAAGTTGAATTTATTCAAAATTGTCCTTATTGCTTATCATTACTGAAGAAAAATGAATCTGAGGCTCAGCATTATTGTGTTAACTCCTTTTCCTGTCCACCTCAAATCACCGGAAGAATTCAGCATTTTATATCGAGAAAGGCTATGGATATTAATGGAATTGGTAAAGAGACAATCGAATTAATGTTTGAAAACAACTTAATTTCAAATTATTCTGATCTCTATTTTTTAAATAAAGAAAGTCTTTTGAATCTCAACAGAATGGCTGAAAAATCAGTTGAAAATATTTTTGAGGGTCTCGAGAATTCTAAAAAAATTCCTTTTGAAAGAGTTTTATTTGCGCTTGGAATAAGATATGTTGGTCAAACAGTTGCAAAGAATTTAGCAAAAAAGTTCAAATCGATTGACAATTTAATTTTAAAGTCATATGATGAATTAATAGAAGTTGATGAAATTGGAGATAGAATAGCTAGAAGTGTAGTCAAATTTCTAGCTGATTCAAATAATCTTAAAAATATTGAAAAATTAAAAATGGTTGGTCTTAAATTTGAGATTGACTCAACTATTATCCGTAAGAGTATATTAAATAACAAAACATTTGTTATATCTGGTTTATTTGAAGATCATTCAAGAGAAGAATTAAAAAGTTTGATAGATCAAAATGGTGGAAAAAATTTAAGTTCAATTAGTTCAAAAACTAATTTTCTTTTAGCAGGAGATAAGGTCGGTCCAAGTAAATTAAAAAAAGCAAAAGATCTTGACATAATGATTATTGATGAAAAATATTTTATTGAAATGTTAAATAATTAAATTTTAATAGATTCCGAATCATTCTTTTTGTTTTCATTGGAAAAGTAGAAATCAATTTTTCCTAAATTAATTCCAAAACATCCAACCTGATTTATTATAACATCTTTATTATCTATGTTTTTAACACGTACTGGCTTTTCTAAAAAAGTATGTGTATGTCCTCCGATTATTAGATCTATATTTCTGGTTTTTTTAGCTAGAATCATGTCACACATTAAATTAATATCCTTTGAATATGAAAAACCTAGGTGTGATAAACATATTACTAGATCACATTTTTTATTTAACTTGAGATCATAAGAAATGTCATTAGATATATCGATGGGATCTATGTACTCAATACCTTTGTAAAGTTTTTTTTCTACAAGACCTTCAAGATCAATTCCTAATCCAAAAACTCCAATTTTAATTCCATTCAAATCAAAGATTTCATAACTTTTAATTTTATCCTCAAGTGGTGTATTTTTTAGTGTATAATTAGCATTTAGAAAAGGAAAATTAGCATTTTTTAAAACTTTTGCTAATTTTTCAATTCCATTGTCAAATTCATGATTTCCTAATGTACTAGCATTATAACCCATTTTGCTCATGAGTTTCAACTCTATTTCTCCTCCAAAAAAGTTAAAATATGGAGTACCCTGGAAGACATCTCCTGCATCAAAAACAAGAGTATTTGGATTGTCTTTTTTTATTGAGTTAATTAAATTTGATCTAGCTATAACGCCTCCACCATTAGGATTAATAGGATCGTTCTTTGGAAATGGATCAATATGACTGTGAACATCATTTGTATGAAGAATAGTGATTTTTTTTAAGTCTTTTAAGGAAGAATTAAAAGTTTCAAAATAAGGTAATGTGATCCCATAAATTGATGAAGTTTTGATATGTTTTAAAAAATTTCTTCTTTTCATTATTTTCTCACAATTCTATTATCAAGTTTAGCTTCAACAATCTTTTTTTCTTTTATGTATTCAATCAAAAGATCTCTTAAGTTTAAATTCAAAGAATAAAGCTCGATTGGATTTTCAAAAAAAACCATTTTATCTCCACCTTCTTGTAAAAAATTCGACGTTAAAACATAATAGTCTTTTTTAATATCAAAGTCTTTGTCGTTAATTTTTATTCTTCTTATTGTTTTTTTGTCAAAAACTATGTTGATTCGAGAACTTGGATGAGCTAAATTCTCACTGTTTATATAATCTATCAATTCTTTAACTTTTTCACCCTTCATTCTTACAACAGTAGCCGTATTTTTCCATGGCATAATGGTAAACATATCATGTTGCGTTACTTCTCCTTTGTTTAGAGTTCCTCTAATCCCTCCAAAATTGAATAAAGCAAAGTCTAATCCAACAGTATTAATTTTTTTGAATTCAATATCACATTTTTTAAATAAAACATCAGCAATTAAATTTCCTAGCGTGGATTCTAATTCAGAATCTCTAATACTGTAAGATTCTTTACTGAAACCAATAACTTTAGCAAGGGATCTAATTTTATTTCTATATGGATTGATCAAAGATTCCAGTTCTTCATTACTAACAGAATCTTTGATTTTGATGTTTTTTTCAATAGATATTTCTGTAAGAACTAAATTTTCACTAGAGCAAGAACTTACAAATAATGTTATAATTAAAACAATAAGTTTTAAATTCATTTTATTATTGTAAAATATAGTATTCAATTCTTAAATATGTAATTTTGCAGAACTTTAAAGATATGATATTTAAATCACTACATGAAAGTCTACTAAAAAAAAAGATTAAAAAATCTTTAATCTCATTAGATAGTCAAAGTAGAGTTAAACCAAATCCTATAAAGTCTATGGGTTGTATCGTAGATCCATTGTTTCCAGTTGATGTTAATAGTTTTATTAAACTTGCAAAAAAAATTGGTTTAAAGGATAAGGATTTAAAAATAATTACGTTTCAAGAAAATGAAAATGGTTTTAATATTTTTTCAAATATGAATATAACACCTGATTCAATTTCTTTTTACGGAAATCTAAAAGGAAATGATTCTTTAGAGTTTATTTCATATGAATTCGATCTATTGATTAATTTTTTTAATTCAAATGATATTCTCACTTTATTGTCCTCTAAAGTAAATGCCAAGTTTAGAATAGGTTTTGATTCTGTTGATCCTGAGCTTAATGATTTGATTTTTTCTAGCAAAATAAAAAAGTATTTAGATTTTGAAAATGAGCTTGTTAAATATTTAAAACTCATCAAATGATTATGATGTCAAAAAAATTAAGAGGAACAGGTGTTGCAGTAGTAACACCATTTAAAAATGATCTATCCGTTGATATTAATGCCATTGAAAAATTAGTTAACTTTTTAATTGATAATGGAGTCAATTATATAGTTGTTCAAGGAACAACTGGTGAAACATCAACTTTAACCTATGATGAAAAAATTATATCCAGAAAAGCTTTTGTTAAAGCTAATAATGGTAGAGTTCCTCTCGTTCTAGGTATAGGTTCTAATAACACATCAGAGATAGTTCATGATTTAAAAAATTCAGATTATTCAGATTTTTGTGCAATTCTTTCAGTAACACCCTATTACAACAAACCTTCTCAGGAAGGATTGTATAATCATTATTCATTAATTTCAAAGTCAACTAATCTACCTATAATACTGTATAATGTTCCATCCAGAACAGGTGTAAACTTGTTGCCTGAAACAACAATTAATCTTGCAAATAATCATAAAAATATAATTGGTATTAAAGAAGCTTCCGGAGATCTAAATCAAATAAAAAAACTTATAGATAATAGACCAGGAAATTTTTTAATTATTTCAGGAGATGATGATACTGCTCCTCAAACTGCTTTGCTTGGAGGTGATGGTGTAATTTCAGTTACTGCTGGATGTGTTCCAAAAAAGTTCGTAAGAATAATGAAAGCAGCAATGTCCAATAATGAAAAACTTTGTTTAAATGAATTTAATCAAATTAAAGGATTAATATCATTACTTTTTCAAGAGGGTAACCCATCTGGAATAAAATCTGCATTAAGCGCTATTGGTTTGTGTGATAATAATTTAAGGTTACCATTAACTAAAGTTTCCCTTGAGCTAGAATTAAAAATTAAAAGTTTAATTTTTGATATTAATAAAAAATAATAAATATTACATTTACATCATGTTTTCAAAAAATAATATAATTCTAATTTTTATTCTACTAGTATTAAATTCCTGTAATGAATTTCAGAGAGTTCTAAAAAATGAGGACATTAAAATAAAGTATGAAGCTGCAGAAAAATATTATGATAGTCAAGATTTTAGAAGAGCCGCAAGATTATTTGAACAAATATTGCCTAAATACAGGGGAAAACCTCAAGCAGAAAGAGTTACATTTTTTTATGCCAACTCTCTACTTAATACCAATAAATATGTAGATGCTGGTTTTCAATTTGAAACTTTTTTGAAAGCATATCCCATGAGTCAAAAAGCTGATGAGGCTGCTTTTTTAGGAGCTTATTCTTACTACAAAACTTCTCCTGATTACAGTTTAGACCAGGAAGAAACAGTAACTGCAATTGAAAAACTGCAAGATTTTATCAATAATTATCCAAATTCTGAAAAAATGTCAGAAGCAAATGATTTAGTTCAAGAGTTAAGGTTAAAACTTGAATTTAAAGCATTTAACATAGCAAAACAGTACAATACCATTAGAGACTACAAATCTGCACTGATTGTTTTAGATGATTTTATTTCTGATTACCCTGGAACTCCCTACAGAGAAGATGCTTTATTTTATTTGTTAGATTCCTCATATGAACTAGCAGTAAATAGTGTAGAAACTAAAAAATTAGAGAGACTTAAAAACGCTAAAAAAATTCATGACGAACTGGTTAGAACTTATCCTGAAACCAAGTACTTAGATAAATCTTATGAAATGATTAATGTTATAGATAAAGAAATTAGTACATTTGCAAAAAATAATTAAGAACATGGACTTTAAAAAAACAGATGCTCCTTTAGAAACAATTACCTATGATAGAAATTTAATTGATGCTCAAACTGATAATATATATGAAGCTATTTCAATTATTTCTAAAAGAACTATTCAGATTAATGAATCTATAAAAAAGGAATTATTAGACAAATTAGAAGAATTTGCTAGTCCAACTGAGAGTTTAGATGAAATTTTTGAAAACAAAGAGCAGATAGAAGTTTCTAAATTTTATGAAAAACTTCCTAAGGCCCATGCTATGGCAATTGAGAATTGGTTAAAGGAAAAAATTTATTACAGAAATACTGAAATTAAGGAATAGAAATGTCTATTCTAAGTGGCAAAAATATTCTATTAGGAATTTGTGGTGGAATAGCTGCTTATAAATCAATTTTTTTACTCAGACTTTTAATTAAAAAGGGTGCTAACGTTCAAGTTTTGATGACGCCTTCATCAAAAGATTTCGTAACACCTTTAACTTTATCAACTCTTTCAAAAAGACCTGTTCTATCAGATTTTTTTGATAAGAAAAATAAAAATGAAATTTGGAACAATCATGTAGATCTTGGATTGTGGGCTGATTTTTTTATTATAGCTCCAGCCACATCAAATACAATTTCTAAAATGTCTTCTGCAAGAGCAGATAACTTATTATTGGCCACTTATTTATCAGCTAAATGTCCAGTTTATTTTGCACCAGCAATGGATTTAGATATGCACAAAAATTTAGCAAACCAAGAAAATATTGATAAACTAATAAAACATGGTTGTATTCACATTCCTGCTAAATCAGGTTCTTTAGCCAGCGGTTTAGAAGGAGAGGGTAGAATGAGTGAACCACAAGACATTGTTGATTTAATTTGTAATGATATAATCAAAGATTTAAAATTCTATAAAAAAAAATTTTTGATTACTGCTGGTCCTACTTATGAGCCGATAGATGCAGTTAGGTTTATTGGTAATTTTTCAAGTGGAAAAATGGGTTTTTCTTTAGCAAAATGTGTATTAAAATTTGGTGGAAATGTCACTCTAATAACCGGACCGACTAGCTTAGATTTATCACACGAAAATTTAAAGATTATTAGTGTTGTTACAGCTGATCAAATGTTAAATGAAACTTTGAAA
>Ga0255758_10002912_pt1 | contig 15432 bp, 8 predicted proteins | sample 011ome_24_FD_179958 | JGI IMG/M metagenome (GOLD analysis project Ga0255758, IMG submission 179958) | Coastal salt marsh microbial communities from the Groves Creek Marsh, Skidaway Island, Georgia - 011513CT metaG (version 2) | ecosystem: Environmental > Aquatic > Marine > Intertidal zone > Salt...
CTGGAACTGGTTAGGCTGGTTCGTGTTTTCTGTTAGCCAGCCGTTCGAAGCGGCAAGAGACCTTACATCACTTTGTCGGCCGAATACGAAATCCAAACCGGGTGACATCAATGCACTTGGATCCATTCCGAAATATGTAGGATTGGTTATAAGGCCTGGTAACAAGGTACCGTTGGTTTGAGAGTACGTTAGCGAAGCAGAGCGTACCATCATTGCTACACGGGCCGCTCCCAATAGAATCTTGTTGTCTTTCTTTTCTTTGTCCTTTTCCTTACCCCTCTCCTCTCTTTGCGGTTCTCCTCTTCGCTGCGGAGCACCACGCCTAGCCATAGGCTGTGGTCTTCCGCCTTGATTTGCTTTTCGTAAGAATGGGAATTGGTTATAAAAGTTTATAAAGTTGGCATTTGCCGTCAACTGAATGTTATTTGAGTTCTGGGCCTGGTTACCAAAGTATAACTCTGGTTTAGCTTTTTGATTTAAGGCAGCTGTAGAATTAGTTTGCCAATCGTAGTTGCCAGAATAACGAACACTTGCCGAGGTCCAGTCCATAAAAGGTAATTTACCTATAGGAATCTGCCAGTTAACATTGAGTGTTTGGTGGAATTGAGTTGGTCTACCTAAGCTCGTAAGTCCTGCAATAATGGTATCTCTATTTGCTTGTGTTTTTGGATCACCGGGCAATTCGTCCACCCTGCTCTGTGCAGTTGCATTGTAATCAAGCTTTAACCCTTTAGATAAGTCGTACGCTAAATCATACATACGTTTTGTAGTAAGCGCTTTATTGTAGGTCACAGGCAGTGCGATAGATGGATCAAATGTATTTCTCATCTGCATGGTCGCCAATTGCCTTCTCAACTCTGTTCTTACACTGACTTTAGAGGGCAAGTAATAGAAGTTGAAATCACGAATCAAGGCCAATTGTTTACTCTTGACTATGTTTTTAAATGGTGCAATATTTTTTGGGCGTGTTTGGTAATTATAATTCACTGACGCAGTATGCAGATAACGGTGATCTTGTACAATATTGATATTTCTGCGGTCGCTTTCAGTAAAGGCGTATGAAGTATTAAAGTTGCTAATGGCCAATGGAGAGTTGCTCCAGTTAATTCCTTTAGCCTTTACCGACCCGCCTTCCTCTTTACCACCGCTCTTTGGAGGTGATTTTGGCGCAGTGGTACGCGAACCTCCAGCACTCTTTTCCTTGCGGACATTCGTAAAGTTGATGCTCTTGCGCATCTGGTATTCTTGACCAGCGAACCTCAAGCTGTCGCGTTCCTCTTGAGTATTAACGGCAGCTAAAGACTCCTTAAAATTTATATCAGGATCCAACGGATTAAACTGTGGATTCTTAAAACTTTCATTAAAACTGAAAAACATTGGGAATTTGACGCCTGATTCTTGAGGCAAGAACTTGTCTAAATTGACGTTAGTTTGTACCGCGTATGAGCGCTCAGCAAATTTGTTACGTTCGTTAACAGTTTGATCGATCGACCCGAAGCCAATGGTGCTAAACGTACCAGTTAAGTTCACATTTGCAACATCTGCAAGCTTTGCACTAGCACTCGCCGTAGCTGCCCATCCGCCTCTATTGTCAAAATCGCTTAAGCGCAATTCGTTTACCCAAATTTCCGCACATTTAGACAAACCATCATCCCCATCCGTAGCATTGCGTTTCTTAGGATTGCGAACCCCAATGAGTAGTGTTCGGATATTGCTCAAATTAGGTGCGCCGACTACAGAAAGCATATGGCCTTCTGACGTTGTTACGGAGTATTTGTTCACTAAGCTAAGGGTTGGGTCACTCTCCATGGCTGCATTCCTCGTCAGCTTAAGCGTTTTCAAGTCCTCGAATACAACATCAATATTATTGTCATCAGGCCAAATATCTTCGGGCAGTAGCGCACCCCAAGGAGTGACTTTTAGTGGAACTTCGTATTCATAATAGTTACCATTATAATCAGAGCCTAATCGTACAAAAATACTGAGGTCACCATCGTTCAAGTTTTCAATTTCGCCTGCAGCCTCGGCATGAACAAACATGCGTAAGCGCTTGTACATGCGCATATCAAAATTAAAGTTGCGGAACACTGCACGGGCGTCACCATCTTCAATTCCGCATATTTCAAGCGACATACTTTGCTCGTTCTGCTGAATGATTTGCGTACCACCATAAACCAATTGTCGTTCAATATTAGGTGGAAGCACATAAGGTATAGGCGTTCGACCACCGTTCTCTTCCAAGTTTACCGCGTTGACATTGAAAGCGGTTTCATCATCTTCGTCTATAGGCACATTTTCACGGACATCTTCCAAAGAGAACGGAAATCTTCTCCATTCGCCTCTAACGAGCTCTAAACGAGCGAATCGCATCACTATAGGGTCCTTAAAATCTCGAACAAACATCCTCAAGAATCGAATCGACCGGAAATCTGAAATCCCCCCTACTTTTTTCTCTGGATCAAAAACTGGGATCTTAAATTGAATCCAGCGTGTTGGTCGAGACAAGCCATTTGGTAAATCGTGACTTGTGGTTTCGTAAATATCCGTAATGTAGTTCTGACCAACCACCAGATCTTCTGGACGCATTGATACTCGATATTGGAAATAGCTTTCTGTCTTACTCAACGTCTGATCGCGGTTGGCATCCTCCTTATCTGGAACATTGGTCGCTGAGGCTGGGATGCCATTTACAGTAACAGTTGCACTATTTCCTTGAGTTCCATTGAAAGCTTTATACCGTTCCATGATATCCGCACTTTCGGCATCGAGACTATCGCTGCGATAGAAATGGAAGTTGTCGCGAGACGGATCTGGATAGGCATTTAGATAGGCTGTTGAACCCATACCGTAGGCATTGGAAATTCTACTCAAATAGCTCGATGAACCGCTCGGTGCCCAAATACGTTCTTCACTATCAAGCAACGCATCGAAACCTACATCCTGGGCTTCACGAGCACCTGTGGCATTATCAAAAAATTCTGTAATTGGTTGAATACCGCTCAGATATCCCCAACGAGTGCTGTCCATTTGACTTTTATCGCCGTTTGGAGGAATACCGTTTTCAAAGCTTTGTCTACCGTCTTTCAATATATCTTCACTGACACTACCCAAATTGAAGTACAAATCCCCGCCGTCAGGCGCATTGTCATTTTCATAAAATGGATCCATTACCCAGAACTGGATAAATTCAATATTTTGTTCTTCGAAATTGTTGATCTGTAAAGGTCGCATTATACCTGCCCAACGCGTTACAGGATCAATAAGCTGACCGTCCGCGCTCAATCCAGCACTAATTCCAGGTTCACCTTCCACATCAAAGTTGTAGGGTCCTGGCTCGTTTGGGTAGTAAGCAAGATCGAACATGGCTAAGTTTCGTGCCTCGTTCTGCGCCAATGAGTAGTTCGGGAAGACTTCTTTCACCAATACTTCACGCATACGCTGATCTGAAGTAATTTCTGGATCATTCCGAATATTTTCTGGTGCATTATTCCCACCCGTATACAATGATGGATCAATAATGTACCAAGCCAATTTTGCACGATTGTAACCGTAAGCCAGCTCATTATTAAGTGTACTCTCAGGGAATAAATCGTTTTGATTTCCTGGGGTAGATGCTAAATTCCAAGCATTTAAGCTACGCAGGTCGATGGTGGTCTGTGAACTTTCAAAATCATCAAGGTAGGTCGTCTCCGATCCAGTGATTCTAATACCACGAGGTGATCCTGGAATAAGATGCGCAAATTCACCCCGAAATTGTACTTGACTCTTCTCTTTGGTTTCAATGAAAGGTAAAGCATCCATTAATCGTGTGAGGTATGGCGCCTCGTTGCTGTAATTGGTGTTCATTCCCCAAATCGTGTTTGATATAGGTTCGTCACCAATATTTACCTTTTGCGTAAGTGGACGTTCGGTCAAATGCAACCACGTTCCGCCAACATTCAAATGGTCGTTGACCTTGTGGTCGATATTGGTTCCATAGAACGTTTTAGTCTGGACGTTGAATAAGGTATTGTTTTCAAAGTTTACCTTTATCGGTGCACCAGAATTCATCACGCCCTCATTTATTATTCGTACTCGACCTAAAGAGTAGTCCACCGTATAATCTTGATTCTCTGTTAAAGTCCTACCGCCAGCGGTCACAGTAACAGAGCCTCGGGGTATGTTGAAGGCACCGAGGGAAATTTCTGACCCCGAGGCGCTCTTGTACTGGCCACGGAGGATGAATTTGTTTTTTTGAGTTTGCTCTTGAGCTCGGAATCGGGTACTGTCGTATAGGGCATTGTAGACATATTTATCTCTTGCCTGTTCCGTATCCAATTTTTCTTCGAGGTTCGAACCAAACGGCTCAACGACCGGGAAAATAATTCGACCGCGCTGCTGGTCGATGGTCACACCAGGGACAAAATCAAAAATCCCGTCCGGGAATGGATCATTATTGTTGTTCAATCGATCCAGTTCCATTACCCCAACGAGCAAGGTATCACTTAAATTTCCATCTGGCAGGAAGGGAATTGGCACACCCGTTTCATCGTTCATGTACAACACATCCATATAAAAATCTTCCCGATCTAACTGGAATGCATTTAGCGCATAAATGTTCTTCATCATCAAGTCCCATGTTGGCATACGCACATCAAGCACGGTACTCTTCAGGAGCTTGAGGATCAAAGTCTTTGGCGGAGTGACACCATCGTTTGAAAATTCCCCAACCTGATAAGTGCGGCCTCCCGCGGTATATTGAAAAGCTACGGCAAGTACCTCATCTTGATTAAGAGCTTGATTCAAGGTGATATAACCAAGCTGCGGGTGGAATTTGTATTGATTCTGATCCAACTTCCTCGCATTCGCCAATTCCACATATTCGCGGGCCTCTAAAAATCCTGAAGTACTCAGGTCTTGATTAGCTGTAGCAATATCTCTTACGCCAGGAATGTTTGCCTCTAGCGTTAATGGATCAAGTTGATTGTTGGCATTGTTGGGATAGCCTTCAATATTTACGTTCGAACCTGGGAAAATGGTCACTCCAGATAAGTTTGAATTTGGATTGCGATAGGCATACTTTACATCCGACCCCAAATCCATAAAGGCTACAATATTTCGGAGATTTTCTGTTGAACTTCGCTCATTTGTGACCCAAACTTCAACTTTTGTTATTTGTACTGGTGAAGTTATAAGCGGTGCATTTTCCAAATACTCTTCATAATGATCGCGAAAAAACTGAGCCAAAAAGTAGTGGCGATTTGCCTCGTATTGATCACCTTGAATGTAAAATTCGTTCGTGGTTCCACCTCCCTGAACATTTATACTTTGACTTTGAGAGCGTTGCTCTGAAAACACTGTGGTTACCATGGTATTTCCGAACTGGAATTGACCCTTTAAACCAAAAAGACTTTGCGCTCCTGTGATCAATGAGCTGTTAAGGGGCATGTTGATGTTCCCCATCTCCAGACGTTTGATAATATCGTCCTCCTCTCCTTCAAAGTCCAATTTCATTTGATTATCAAATGCAAAAGAAGCTTCAGTGTCGTAGTTGATACCGAGGTCTAGTCGATCTCCAATTTTACCCTTAACATTCATTTGAATGCGCTGACCAAAATCAAAGGCAAAGGTCTTCTGGTTACGTACCGGAATGCCAGGATTCTCTACATACTGATAGCGTCCACCAAAACGGATTTCAGCCATTCCCTGCGGACGAATTTCTACGAGATCGCTCCCGAATACCTTGCCGAGGGCTTCATTGCCCGTTTGAATTTGAGGGACCAACCCTTCTCCGTCACGCGGATTATTTCCTGTTGGATTGTAGAGGGCAGCTTTGTCGGCCATGTAATCCTGCTCCGCCCTATCGTACATGTACTGGCGGTACTGGTCCACAGTCCAGACCTCAGGAATAGGAAGACGAATGTCACCAATTTTCTTATAAACCAAATAATTACCTGAGGCAGGATCATAGATAATTTCTTTGGCGTAATTCGAAGGTTCAGGCAATGAAACCGAAGGACTGCCCGTTCCGGAAGAATCTGAGCCATCTTGTCCATAGCTCATCACTGGAACAAACAGCAGAGCGAGGATCGTTCTACTTATATTTTTCTTCCAATTTCTTAGCATTTACAGGAGTTGTAAAGCTTTTCTTACTAATTCTTCCGTACTCATGGCAGGATCCTGCTTAAGTAATTTGTTCAAGGCACCTTCGGCTTGTTTCGCAGAAATACCAAGGGTAGTCAATGCAGCATGTGCTTCCGCACGAGCGCCACCCGACCTTGCAAACATTGGTGAGTCGCCTGCTGCAGCTGCCTTTGCCACTTTATCTCGAAGGTCAATAACTATACGTTGTGCCGTTTTAGCACCAATTCCTTTGACTCCTTGTAAGGTCGCGGCATCTTCGGACATAATGGCTTGTTCGATCTCAATAGGAGAAAGTGAACTTAAGATAACTCTGGCGGTATTGGCACCAACACCACTCACTGAAATGAGTAGTTCAAAAAGGGCCTTTTCTCGCTTTGTTGAAAAACCAAAAAGCATTTCCGTATCCTCGCGCACCAAATGATAGGTGAAGAGTAAGCCCTCCGATAAGGGTTCAATATCCGCGTACGTATTCAGAGAGATCTGAACGTCATAACCAATTCCGCTACATTCCACAATCACATTGGTTGCGGTCTTCTCAACAAAATTGCCTTTAACGTAATAAATCATATGAGGTGTTTGAATCTAGAGATAACGTCTGAAAACAGTCTTTCGTACGCCTAAAATGAAAAAGCCGCGTTACAGGCGCGGCAATTTCTTTCTTATATCAAATCTAGTGATTGATAACGATCCTTTTAAAGGTAGCTCCATCAACGCTGTAAAGGTAAATGCCGTTGGGAAAATTTGCTACTGAAATCGCATTCTGGCCCGGCAATAGGTACTCGCGTTTGACCTCCTCGCCTAGTGTATTGAATAATTTGAATTCGCCCGCCTTTTGGGTTTCAACATGTAAAACATTCACCGCTGGATTCGGATACACCTTACTCTCAGCAACACTTAGCTCGATAGTACCTACGGTTGGACCCGCAGAAATGGTTACCCAAACGCTTAAAGAGTCGTTATTATCTTTACCATTGTAGAACACGTAGCGCGTGCTGTCCAAACAAGAATTTCCCGTTGTCGGGGAGTATACGTGGCCTGAAAAGTCTCCTTTAACAACTCCCGGCTGGATATTGATGTAACCGACAGAGCTGTCGATATCGCTGCCGTAGCAGTAATCCCAGCAGAAATAACCGCTGTCAAATGCACAATCCATCTCGTGATAGGCTCGACGAACATATACGTCTACATCAGTAGAACTTACGTTCTTGATGTCTATTGAAAATCCATAATCTGCCTTTGCCGTAGAATTTACTTCAAGTACAGTATCCATCTGATGGACAACAAGCGATTGTGCCCTAAGACTGGCAATAGTTAGGACGAACGATAGGAGTAGTAGGGTTCTTTTCATTTCGAGTATGTTTTCAACGTTCAAAGATAACCAATGTTATCTAACCCGAGCGTGGTGTTTTGTGCCTCTTTTTTTGCTAAATTTCCACATTCAAATTTCAAATACATGAAAAAATTTTTACTATCCCTAGTTGCAGTTTGTGCTGCGACAGCTGCAATGGCGCAAGGACAAAGCGTTATTTATTCTACTGATTTCAACAGCGGTATCCCAACCGGATGGACGCAGTCGACACAAGCCACAGACGGTGGTTTCCTTTCTGGTTCGGCTTCAACTCTGAGCTCGACCTACTTTACAATCACAAATCCAGGTTCGAATTTCGTTGCTACTAACGACGACGGTTGTAATTGTAATAAAGCGGACGAGTACCTAATTACGGATACTATTGATTTGAGTAATTACTCTGTAATGCATGCAACATTTAAGTCATTCTACTACGATGCATCTTACCAGGGTGCCCAAGAGACAGCAGAGTTTTTATTCACTACTGATGGCGGTACCAACTGGACTTCTCTGGCTACAATTAATCCATCAGGAGATTGGTTAAGCCAGTGGATAGACGTTAGTGCAGCTTGCGGTAATGCAAACGTTCAATTCGCTTTCAACTACCAAGACGGTGGTGGCTGGTTGTACGGTTTGGGTATCGATGACTTCGCAGTTTTCGCGCCATACAACTTTGATGTTGCTGTAGAGTCACTGAACTTGCCAGCTACAATTGGACTAAACAATGCTCCTTTTACTATTGAGGGTACTTTAAAAAATTATGGTGGTTCTACAATTACTTCCGCGACTATCAACTACTCCGTAAATGGTGGTACAGCTGTTACTGCAAATTTAACAGGCCTAAGTATTCCTGCTTATGATTCATACAATTGGACTCACACCTCTACTTGGACTCCAAGTGCTACGGGTAACTACACTGTAGATATTTACGCTTCTCCTGTTAACGGTACATTCGATCAAAACACGTCGAACGATACTCTAAGTGCCGCCATTGAAGTATTAACAGCAACAGCTGACCGTGTCGTATTGGCAGAAGAGTTTACATCTTCAACTTGTGGTCCATGTGCTTCATTCAACCCTAGTTACAAAGATCTTTTGGACGACAATGATGCAAACACTTCTACAGGTCGAGTTACTTCAGTGAAATACCAAATGAACTGGCCATCTCCAGGAAACGACCCTGCATACAACCAAGAAGGAGCAGATCGTCGCGGGGTTTATGGCATTAATGGTGTTCCCGATGTAGTTTATTCTGGATATAATATTCCAACCTCTCAAGGCAATATTGACCTAGTTAAAAGCTTACCTTCTTTGGTAGAATTAGATGCTGAGTGGAGCGCTACAGGAAACTACATTCAGTGTGATGCAACTGTAGAAGCCTTAGCAGATTTAGGTGCAAATGTTGTTTTACACATGGCAATGATCGAGAAAGAAATTTCGCACAACGTTCAAACCAACGGTGAAACTGTATTCTATCACGTATTCCGCAAATTCATGGACGGTTCAAACGGCCATAGTATGGCTAATATGATGACTGGCAATACGTACACGCACTACGCAAACTCTACAATTTCTGTGAACTCTGCGCCAGCGCAAGGTTCGTACGATTTCTGGGTAGGTACATCAAACATGGATATCATCGTTTGGTTGCAAGACAACTCTACGGGTGAGGTGTTGCAGAGCGCTTACGCTATGTACACAACTTCAGGGGTAAACGAAATGGACGATATGGCTCGTTACATTGCAGTATACCCTAACCCAGCAAACGAATTTGCAGGTGTTGAGATTGATTTGATCGACCGTTCAGATGTAACGTTGAACGTAGTAAATGCTATGGGTCAAACTGTATACACTGATGCTATGACTATGGACGCAGGTACTCAGAAAGTTGAGCTACCAACAAGTACTTTGAGCGCTGGTCTATACTTCGTGAATGTGAACGTAAACGGCGTAAGCAAGACCTTGCGTTTGAACGTTGCTCACTAAGCATTAAATATGTTATTTTTACGGGGGGCCGAAAGGCTCCCCGTTTTTTTTTGATACACCATAGAGAACATGAAACAACTTATTACCGCAATCGCCTTTTTTGGTCTATTTCAACTTGGCGCTCAAGAATTGCCAAGTACTACTCTTAAGACTCTCGATGGTCAAAGCATCAATATCCAAGATGCCATCAGTGATGAAGGACCAACAGTCATTAGCTTCTGGGCAACATGGTGTAAACCGTGTATAAAAGAATTGACAGCATTCATGGATTACGCCATTGACCTTGAAGATGTAGGTGCTAAAGTCCTCGCTGTAAGCATTGATGATTCTCGTAATTCCGCACGTGTCGCACCTATGGTCCAAGGACAGGGATGGGAATACACTGTATTGCTGGATGAAAATCAAGATTTAAAAAGAAACTTAGGTATTGTAAATGTACCCTTCACTCTAGTACTCAATAAAGAAGGTGAGGTCGTATGGAAGCACAGCGGATATTCACCCGGAGACGAAGAAGAACTTGCTGAAGTTGTCGAAGAGGTGGCAGCCGGTCATGATCCAAGTCACTAATTCATGAAAAGACTTCTCTTATTTGCCTGGGCTATTTGCAGTACCTCCGCTTCCTTTGCGCAAGAGCAAAATACTTTTGGCGGCCAGCTGCACGGTAACTTCCAACTGGACGGTCAGTTGTATCTCCGCGACGAGAGCATTGACCCGACCGGTGAGTTTTACCCTGACGAACGCTTTTTGGGACAAGGCTACGCGAATTTCGTGTACACTGACGGCAATTTTTCTTCGGGCCTACGTTATGAGAACTATCAAAATGTAATGCTCGGTTTTCCGGAAGGGTACCGTGGTGAAGGCATCACTTATCGCTACTTACAATTCAAACAAGACGGATTAGACATTACCGTTGGGAATTTCTACGAGCAGTTCGGAACAGGTATGGTCTTCCGTTCCTACGAAGAGCGTGGCCTAGGGTATGATAACGCCATGGACGGCGTACGTATTAAGGTAAATCCAGTAAGTGGCTTAAGCTTGAAGGCGGTAATGGGACGTCAGCGTTTTTACTTTGAAAAAAGTCCAGGACTCCTTAGAGGAATTGATGCAGAATACAAGCTGAGTAAAGAACTATTCCCTAAACTAGATTCAGTAGGTCTACGATGGACTGTCGGGGGTAGCTACATGAGCAAATACCAGCGCGCCAATGATCCGTTTTTAGTACTGCCCGAGAACGTTGCCGCAGGCGGTGTAAGAACTCAAGTTTCAAAAGGCCCTTGGGCGATGCAAGTAGAATATGCCTACAAGGCTAATGACCCATCTGCCGATAACGGCTACATCTATAAAGACGGGAACGGCATTCTGGCAAATGTGAGTTACAGCAAGAACGGTCTTGGCATTATTGCGGGCGTTAAGCGCATCGACAACATGTCGTTTAGAACGGACCGAAACGGTTCTACCATAGATATGCTGGTAAACTATTTAAGCCCAACCGCTCAAGTACACACCTATGCCCTACCTGCGCTGTATCAATATGCTACACAGATTAATGGGGAGGAAGGCATTCAACTAGAGGTGAACTACAAATTCAAACGCAACACCACCTTAGGCGGTAAATATGGTACGCTACTCAGTGTGAACTACAGCGTCGTACAAAGCATCGATAAGGATTATGTAGATCCTGCTTTGGATACCTTGAGAACACTTCAAGGCTACTACAGCGATCCAATGATGCGCGGAGACATTCCCTATTTCAACGACTTCAATGTGACCCTGAGCAAGAAGATCAATAAGAAGCTCAAAGTAAATGCCATGTACCTCAATCTGTTTTACAACCGCAGCGTGTTGGAAGACGGTTTGGGCGATGAAAGCATCTTGCTAAACCCAGACGGTCAGAAACTGATGAGCGGGGATATTTTCATTTTGGAAAGCCTCTACAAGGTGAAGCGTAAGCATTACCTACGCACGGAATTTCAACACCTGAGTACCAAAGACGATCGTGGCTCTATGGCTATGGCATTGGCGGAGTACAGCATTGCCCCGCACTGGTTCTTCAGTGTACAAGATATTTACAACTACGGCAACCCGGACGAGGCACAGAGACTGCACTATCCATTGGCTTCTGTAGTCTATACCGCAGGCACTAGTCGCTTCCAACTCTCCTACGGACGCCAACAGCGCGGTATCTTCTGTGTAGGTGGTGTATGTCGTGTTGTGCCTCCATCAAACGGTGTGAGCTTCTCCCTTACTACAAGCTTTTAATGATGAGAAAGACGGTCCAATTCCTTTTTGCTTCGCTTCTTTTAAGCCTCATGACCACACAGTGTGATGTGATCGACCAGCCGTTTAAAAATGGTGGTCCACAGGACACCACATCTACAGCCCAGCTCAGAAATGTACTCATTGAGGATTTCACCGGGCACCGTTGCAAGAATTGTCCAAAAGCTTCGAAAGAAATAGAAGCTTTGGTGGACGCCTTTGGGGCGAACAGAATTATTGGTCTTGCCATCCATGCAGGTCCCGGAAACTTCACAAACACCAACGCTGATTACCCTACAGATTTTACCACGCAAGAGGGAAAGGATATTCAAAGTTTCTTTGGTACGAACTTCCTACCTGTGGGTATGGTGAATCGTGAGAATTGGACGTCATCAGGCAACTCACACTGGTCGAGTTACTCCAACTGGCCTACCCTAAGCGCTGAGGCCATGGATAGCACCTTACGCGTCGAACTTCAAGTCGAGGCGGCATTGAGCAGCGGTACATTAAGTGTTGATGTTAGTGCACTACCTCAGGTAGGCATTTTACACGACCTTGACGTCGTAGTAATGGTGAAGGAGAGCGGTATTGTAAGCCCACAGCTCATGCCCGATGATACTCGTAATGCTGAATATGTCCACAATAATGTTCTTCGCGACTTTGTAACCCCAACGTGGGGCGAAGAAATTGGAGTGAGTCCTATGGTACCGGGAGATGAGTTGACTTCGTCTTTTACTCTTGCCTGGAATACAGATTGGGTACAAGCCCATAGTGCCGTGGTGGTTTACGTATTCAACCCGGAGAATTACCGCATTCTGCAGGTGGTGGAAGCTCCAATCAACTAAGACTTCTTCGCGAAACTTAGATTTCTCTTGAATCCTTCGAAGCCCGTTCTTCGGATGGCTGAGCCCTTCATGATCTCGTCCCAGAGCTCATGAGTGATTTCTTCCCACGCTTCCCAATCGTTCTCTTTAATGGGCGTTCGTAGGTCAAAATCCTTTTCTTGGTGGGGCCTAGAGAATCGATTCCAAGGACAAACATCCTGGCAGATATCACAACCGTATACCCAATCCTCCATTTTTCCTTGATATTCTGTTGGTAGGGCCTCCTTGTACTCTATCGTCAAGTAGCTAATGCACTTATTGCTATCTACAACTGTGGGTGCGATAATTGCCTCTGTTGGGCAAGCATCGATACATGCAGTACACGTGCCACAATGATCTGTCGTAGGACCGTCCGGTTCCAATTCTAGATCCACAATCAATGCGCCTATAAAGAAAAAGCTTCCTGCACCCTTACTGAGCAATAGGCTGTGTTTCCCAATCCAGCCCAAGCCGCTTTTTCGCGCCCATGACCGGTCCATCACTGGGGCACTATCCACAAATCCTCTTCCTTCTACCTCACCTATCTCAGTCTGTATGCCTTGTAACATACGCTTGAGCTTACCGCGAACCACCTTGTGATAATCGCGACCGTACGCATATTTAGAAATCTTGGGTGTACCCTCCTCTTGTGTTTCCTCTGGGAAATAATTCAGCGTTACACTAATGACAGATTTTGCACCTGGAACAAGCCTTCGTGGATCCAAACGAACATCAAAGTGATTCTCCATCCAACTCATCGTACCGTGGTATCCGGCCTTAAGCCAGTTCTCTAAACCCGTCGCCTCTTCCTCTAAAAATCCTGCAGCAGAAATACCACAGGCGTCGAAGCCCTGTTCCTTAGCAAGACGTTTTACAATCTGAGATGCCTCAGTCCGCGTCATCAGAATAGGGATCCTGTATTGCCCTTCTGTGGACGATTCAACCCCAGATGACTGTAGGCTCTTTCCGTAACCATTCTACCGCGAGGCGTTCTGAGTAAGAAGCCTTCCTTAATTAAGTACGGTTCGTATACCTCTTCAATAGTCTCTGCCTGCTCCCCGATGGCCGTGCTCAAGGTATTGAGCCCAACGGGTCCTCCAGCAAAATTGTCGACCAATACGGATAGGATTTTGTTGTCCATCTCATCCAGTCCCTTGCTGTCCACGTTCAAGGCATTCAAGCCGAATTCGGCTATTTCCACATCAATGGTTCCGTTCCCTTTGACCATAGCAAAATCCCGAACCCTTCTTAGAAGCGCATTGGCGATACGCGGTGTTCCACGAGAACGAGAAGCTACGCGAATGCAGGCTTCGTATTCGGCAGGAACTTCCAAAATTTCTGCACTTCGCTCAACGATGGTACTCAAGAGTTCTACATCGTAATATTCCAACCTTGAATTAATACCAAAACGTGCACGCAGCGGAGCGGTTAAAAGTCCTGAACGCGTAGTTGCTCCAATAAGGGTAAATGGGTTCAAACTGATCTGTACACTTCTCGCACTAGGACCGGAGTCAATCATGATATCAATCTTGAAGTCCTCCATCGCACTGTACAGGTACTCCTCTATCACTGGGGATAGTCGATGAATCTCATCTATAAACAGCACATCATTCGGCTCAAGATTCGTGAGTAGACCCGCAAGATCAGAGGGCTTATCCAATACAGGGCCTGAAGTGACTTTAATTCCAACACCGAGCTCGTTAGCGAGGATATGACTCAAAGTGGTCTTACCTAGTCCCGGTGGACCGTGCAATAAGACATGATCCATTGCTTCGTCGCGCATCTTGGCAGCCTCAACAAAGATTTTTAGGTTCTCCAATACCGCCGCTTGACCGGTGAAGTCATCAAAGCTCAATGGCCTTAACTTCTTTTCGATCTCACGTTCCGTATTCGTGAAGTTTCCTCCTGTAGGGTCTAAGTGCTCGTTCATCGTGTTACAAATTACCACAAAAAATCCCCTTACCGCGAGGTAAGGGGATCTAATATTTTAAAGTGAGACGGGTTCCTAGTGACCGCTCTCCTCTCCTTCTGCTAATGGCACGTTTTGAGGAACGAAATCTTCCTCAGCACCAGGCTTAGAGTAGTCGTATGCCCAACGGTACACTACTGGTATATCACCTGGCCAGTTACCGTGGATGTGCTCTACAGGAGTTGTCCACTCTAGAGAGTTACCTCTCCAAGGATTCTGCTTCGCCTTAGGACCTCTCCAAATACTGTAGAAGAAGTTAAAGATGAAAATCAGCTGCGCAGCACCTCCGATGATGGCAAAGTAGGTAATCAATACATTGATGTCCGCCAAATTATCGAACATTGGGAATGCTGTGTTGCTGTAGTAACGACGTGGCAAACCTGCCATACCCAAGAAGTGCATTGGGAAGAATACACCGTAAGCAGTAATAAAAGTCAACCAGAAGTGCGCATAACCCATTGATTTGTTCATCATACGGCCGTACATCTTAGGGAACCAGTGGTATACCCCTGCGAACATACCGTAGATCGCACTAAGACCCATTACAATATGGAAGTGAGCAACAACGAAGTAAGTATCGTGAACGTTGATATCCAAAGCACTATCACCAAGAATAACACCTGTCAAACCACCAGTAACGAACGTACTAACCAATGCAATAGAGAAAAGCATTGCTGGCGTAAACTGGATGTTCCCTTTCCACAGTGTAGTGATGTAGTTAAAGGCTTTAACTGCTGATGGAATCGCAATCAATAGGGTTGTAAAGGTAAATACAGAACCTAGGAACGGGTTCATACCTGTTACGAACATGTGGTGCCCCCATACGATAAAGCTTAAGAAAGCAATGGCCAAAATTGAACCTACCATCGCGCGGTAACCAAAGATTG
>Ga0255758_10002916_pt1 | contig 15423 bp, 10 predicted proteins | sample 011ome_24_FD_179958 | JGI IMG/M metagenome (GOLD analysis project Ga0255758, IMG submission 179958) | Coastal salt marsh microbial communities from the Groves Creek Marsh, Skidaway Island, Georgia - 011513CT metaG (version 2) | ecosystem: Environmental > Aquatic > Marine > Intertidal zone >...
AAAGTCCATTTTTAAGTGGGCACAAAAACAAGATTTTTATAGGCTGCCGGGTAGTAACTCTATAGAAGAAGATCACTTAGAAATAGTTACTGATATAGTTATGAAAACTCTTACAAAACCAAAAAATGTAAGAGGAACTAAAACGCGAAGACCAACGCGTAAAGACAGAGCTGAGACTTTATTAAAAAAAGGGGGAACAAAAGCCGCTAGCCCCTCTAGAAAAACAACAAGAACCCCTAAAAAGTCAAAAGCAAAAGAATCTAAATTTTCTTTAGCCCAGCTAATAGGAGTACTAAATCAAAAACTACCACAAGTAGTTGCAGCAAATATGGAGAGTCCTCGCCTTAAATATCAAACAGGGCGTTTTGCTTCTTCCGTAAGAGTAACGGACATTACTACTACTGCACGAGGGTTTCCAAGTATTGGTTATACTTATATGAAATACCCATATCAGACATTTGAACCAGGTTATAGACAGGGAAGCGTCGAGAGAGATCCAAGAAAATTAATTGACACCTCTATAAGAGAAGTTGCTGCCCAATTTGCAATCGGAAGATTTTATACGAGGAGAGTCTAAATGAGCACAGATGTAAGAAGAATTTACTCTACTCGTCGTATGTCTATTCTAAATGCTTTAACAGAAAAGCTAAAAGAAATCGACGGAGATGGAGAGTTTCATACTAATTTATTTGGAAACGTACATCCTCGTTTAAAGTTTTGGGATGAAGTGGAAGAATTTCCTGCAGTACATTTAAATGCAGGTAGCGAAAGTCGAGATTACCAAGGCGGCGGCTACAAAGATAGATTTCTTAGTGTTACCGTTCGTTGCTATGTACATGAAGAAGATGCAGTTGAAGCTCTTGATGCTTTAATGGAAGATATTGAAACTCAACTTGAAACGCATTCTCGGCTGGCATATAAAGATAGAAGAGGAGCAACACAATATACACAACAAATTTCAGTTATCAGTATTGACACTGATGAAGGAGTTCTCGAACCTTATGGTGTAGGCGAAATGCTTATTGAGGTTCGTTACTAAGAGACGACTGGCAAGAACAAAGGTTCACGTCCAAGCCCTCTCTACAACATAGGAGATAAACTATGGCAACATTACAATTTAGTAGAAATACTAAAGTCTATCTTGAACAGGGCTCAAATATCTGGGAAATTCCTGTACTTGATGGCTATTCATTTTCTCAAGCGACAAATGCTTCAGAGATTACTTTGAACGAAATGTCAAGCAGCGCGGGAGTATCTCGTCGTGCTCGTCAAATGTTTACCGACTCTTATGCACCTGCTGAGTGGTCTTTCGCTTCTTATGTTCGTCCAAATACAGGCGGCTGTGTAGAAGAGGCTCTCTGGGCAAACTTTGTAGCTGTAAACGGGTATACTTCTGGCACTGATACTTGGACTGCCGGCGTAACCAAGTCTAGCCCCTCCACTACATTTGACTTCGATGATTCAAATAGCACTACTCTTGGCATTTTTAATCTATACTTTGTTCTAGGTGCCTGCGGAGATGCAGATGAAAATTACACTAGTGGAGAAGGCAAGTATTCTATTTATAAAATAGAAAACTGTGTAGCAAACTCTGCCTCTATTGATTTTGAAATTGATGGTATTGCTACAATCAACTGGAGTGGTTTTGGTAAAATTATCACTGAAGTTGCAGATTTTGATGCTTCAGGAACTCTTGATACAAGCACTACCTCTACAAGTAACTTTATTCGAAACCGGCTTACTTCTTTAACAGTTACAGCTACCGACAGTACTACCTTTCCCGGTGCTTCAAGCAACGGCGTTTACAACGTAACTCTTACTGGAGGTAATGTTACTTTTGAGAATAATATTACTTATCTAACTCCTGAGACTCTTTGTACTGTAAATCAGCCTCTTGAGCACGTAACTGGTACTCGTAGTATTTCGGGTAACTTTACCTGCTATTTGGATGGAACTACGGGCGGAAGCGAAGATCTTTTCGAAGATATTATCGAAGCAACGAGTACTGTTACAAATGAGTTTGCTTTGTCTTTCTCTATTGGAGGAGCAAATGCACCTAAAGTTGTAATTTCAATGCCTCAGTGTCACTTGGAAGTCCCTCAGCACTCTATTGAAGATGTTATTTCAGTAGATACTACGTTCCACGCACTACCAAGCACAGTAAGCGAAACCGACGAAGCAACTATTGCATACACCGGCGCAGCTTAATTATATACTTGACTCAAAACCCGCTTCGGCGGGTTTTTTATTACTCCTTCAAAAAAATACTTCTTGACTTTTTAGCTTCTCTAAACTATAATTACAAAATAAATAATTTTTTACTCTCACAAAAAAGGATATATAAATGAGCGATTCACCCGTATCTCTTGCGAGTCTAATGACTCCAAGCAAAACTGTTTCAATAGACTTTCCTGGTTTTACAGGTATGCAAGTAGACTTATGTTATCTTGCCCGAGAAGAGCTGCTGAAGCTTCGTAAAAAGTGTGTTACTACAAAATATGACAAGAAAACTCGTCAACCCGAAGAAGTATTAGACGAAGATAAGTTTCTTGTTGAATACTGTAAATCAGTAATCAAAGGCTGGTCAGGGCTAAAATATCGTTACCTAGAAGAGCTTCTTTTGGTAGATGTTTCGCAATTTGACCCCAATGATGAACTTCCCTACACAGCAGAGAATGCAGAGCTGCTAATGAAAAACTCAACTACCTTTGATACTTGGGTTACGGAAAGTGTAGGTGACCTTGAAAATTTTACTGGGAACAAGTAAGGCAAATTCAGTCCTTACTTAATCGCTTTGTACAGGAAGAAGATGTAAGCTTTGATGTAAATAAGTATCTGCTTCTATGCGAACAATTAGGTCAAGAACCAGACCCTGCCAAAATGCCGCTCGAACCTTCTGATTTTCCAGAAGAGGTTCAAGTGGCATTTTTTATGTTTTCTCTACTACCAGATCACTGGGAAGGTATGAGTGGAACATATATGGGAAAGTATTGGGACGGTATAGATTATTTTTTCAAACTATACGAAATAGAAAATCCCAAAATTATATTATACTTAATGAAACTGTACGAAGGGTCGATAGTTTCATATAGAGCAGAAAAAGCCGAGAAAAAACGAAAAGCAGATGAGCGAAAAGCAGGCGGTGGAAAAAATTACACCCATAATGTAAAAGGCTAATGGCGAAGAACAAGATAGAAATTGATGTCAGAGTAGACGATAAAGGTACTACTAAAAAAGTCGCGCTCGCATCAAAAAAAGCTGCACAAGGGTTAGATAAAGCAAGCAACTCCAGCCGTACTTTTGATAGAAATTTAAAGGGAGCAGCACAAGCTTCTGCTAACGGCACTAAAAACTTCTCAAAAATGGCTCAGGGAATGACCGGAGGCCTTGTTCCTGCTTATGCTGCTTTTGCTGCTCAAGTTTTTGCTCTAACTGCCGCCTTCGGGTTTTTAAAAAGGGCTGCGGACTTAGAAAATTTAAGAAAGTCACAAGTAAACTTTGCCCAATCTTCTGGACTAGCAATTAAATCCCTTACAAGGCAATTGCGAGAGGCCTCTGGAGGAATGTTAGGATTCCAAGAAGCTGCTCAGGCCGCAGCTATTGGTGTTGCTAAAGGTTTTAGTGGGTTGCAACTTGAGCAGTTAACCGAAGGTGCTGCCAAAGCGGCCGGGGCTTTAGGAAGAGGCTTTGACGATACTTTTGATAGACTTCTTAGAGGTGTTTCTAAAGCTGAACCAGAATTACTAGATGAATTAGGTATTACTTTGCGACTTGAAGAAGCTACGCAACGATATGGAGATGCTATTGGTAAGTCAAAAGATCAATTAACTGCAGCAGAGCGAAGCCAAGCTGTATTTAATGAAACAATGAGGCAATTAAATGCTACTTTTGGCGACCAAGATACCTATGTAAACCCTTTTATAATCTTATCAAAAACTTTTGAAGATATTATACAAAAAATACAAACTAAACTTCTTCCCGCTTTTACGGCTTTTGCAAATGTTATAAATCAGAATGCGACTGCAGCTGCAGTAGCTTTTGGCGCTCTCGCAACTATTATTCTTGCTAATATTGCGGGTCTCGGTCCCGCTCTTAAATCTGTAATGGTAGGATTAGGTTCTGGGTTTATGAGCAGCTCCCGTAGTATACGAGATACTTTTACAGGACTTACAGAAGCTGTGGGAAGCGGAATTAGTAGAGCTGCAAAAGCAGCAGTATATGAAATTGAATTTGCAGAATTAGAACTTACTGAAAGACTTGAAAAGTTAGGAGGTGCAAATGTTAAAGGTGCTGCGGGTAAATTGCAAGCAGGCGGAGTAAGTAGTGTAACTGTAGGTAAGTTAGCTGCAGGAGAAGAAGTAACCCCTCGTGCACTAGGCCGGCTAAAGAAAGACCTACAAAGAGTACGAAAAGAGCTACAAGATACTGGAGAAGTTGCAAAAGGAGCGTTTGCTGGAGCAACTCTAGAAGCCGTAGATGACTTAGAGGCAGAAATTGAAAAAATCGGAAAAACTACTTTAAGCACTAAAGAAAAAATTCAAAAATCATTCGGGAAAACGACAGTTAATGCATTGGACAAAGTATCCAGAGCCGCAAAAAGAACTGGCCAAGCCTTTATTCTTGTAGGGAAAGGAGCAAGAATAGCTGGAGGCGCTATAAAAGGTATGACAAAAATAGCTACTAAACTATTTTTAGTTGCGGGAGTTGTTTCAGCAATTATAACTGCCTTTGAGAAATTAGCTACTACTCCGATTACTGTAATAGACGGATTTAAGTCTTTTCTTTCTGGGCTCGCAAAAGGTCTTCAAATAGCTTTAAACTTATTTGCAGATGGACTAAATGCTCTTTTAGATAATTCTGTGGTAAGAAGATTATTGGGCATAGAAGAGGGGGAGAGAGTTATAGGTAGATTTACTTTTGCGGATGATATTGATACGAAATTAAACGCTTTAGAAGAGAAAGCCCTTGCAGTTTTTGGACTAGATAGAGAAGGGCTTCAAGGAATAGAAGACAATACTCGAGCTCAACAAGCCCAAGAAGAAGCCGTTGCAAATTTACGAGACAGATATGCAGAACTACGCACAGAAATAGATACTATTACGGCAGGTATCAAAGATCAGGAAGATCCTTTTAGAAAAACTCAACAAATTGCAACAGCAATTGCAACTCTTCCAATTGAAGGGGCCCTAAAAAAAGCCGCAGAATCTGGTGATTTTGGTAAAATATTCGAAGAAATTTTAGGAGATGTAGACCTTAGCGCTTTAGGCATCCCCTTTGCAACTGCAGTCGCAGAAAACAATATTCCTAAAATTCAAGAACTTAGTGCAGCAGCAACTACTTTTAATGCTAGTTTAGCTTCGATTAAAGATGCGTCAGCAAGTTTAAGGCAAGATATCGGAACAGGAGATCCGCTTGGTGCAGAAATACTTTTAAAACAGCTAATTGCTGCTGCAAAGGCTGGAGATGCCGCCGCTATAACTCTTGCTAGAGAGGGAGGACTTTTAGATCTTTTAAATGAAAATGCAGGAACAGACGCAAAAGGGCTACTTGCAAGTTTACAGAGAGTGCGTCTAGAAATGGAGTCAATTGCAGATGATAAATCAGCTCTTCAAATAACTCAAGTTAAACAATCAAGAGCTCCCGGAGCTGTGGGCAGGCAGCAAGGATTAGATTTTGCAGCACAAGAGGCAGTTATTGCAGTACGAGAAAAAACAGCATTATTACAACAGTACCAACTTGCAGGTCAGAATCTTGCAGGAGATGAGCTACTGCTACACCAACAAGAAGTAGCTCGAAGGCAGAGGGAGATAGCATTACTGGAAGAAAAAGCAACCGTAGCCTCCACGAATGCAACAGAAATAGGACAACTTGGAATAGCTGTAGGAGACTCTCTTGCTTCTAGTATGCAAAGTGCTTTTGATGGTCTTATTCAAGGCACAATGACTGCAAAAGAAGCATTTGGAAATATGGCAAAAAGTATGCTAAAAGCAATAGCAAAAGTTATTTCAGAATTGCTAGTAGCAAAACTTCTTACTGCTGCTCTTGGAGGCACTTCATTCGGAAACTTCTTAGGAATCCCCAAAAGTCGCTATGGAGGAGTTATAGAAGAAGCACGAAGCGGAGGAGTTCTATCTCAGGGCAAGAAAATGCCGGGTTATTCTATGGGCGGTGTCGCAAGAGGTTCTGATGCAGGGTACCCTGCAATACTTCACGGAACAGAAGCGGTTGTGCCACTTCCAAACAATCGTTCAATTCCTGTAGATTTAAAAGGTGCAGGACAGCAAAATAATGTAACTGTAAATGTTTCTGTAGATTCAAATGGCAATGCTCAACAAAACTCTCAGTCAAATGGGCAACAAGGCGAAAATCTTGGAAATGCAATTGCAGCAGCAATACAAAAAGAGTTGCAAAATCAAAAACGTTCGGGCGGAATACTTAATCCGTATGGAGCCGCGTAATGGCACGACAATATAGTTTTACAATAAGCACAGCAGACTTACAAAGTATTTTTGGAGATACAGGAAGAACTCAAAGTTACGAGGTTAAAGCAGATAGAGGATTGAATCGACAAGTAAGTTATTCTTTACTAACTGCAAATTTTGGAGATGGATATGAACAAAGAGCTTTAGATGGTATAAATACTAAGCAAGAAGGTATTTCTATTTCTTTTAATAATAGAAACTATAAAGAAGCCAATCTAATTGCTGCTTTTTTTGATTTAAAGCAAGGATTAAACTTTGATTTAAAAGTAACAAATACTTTATTTGACCCAGAAAATACCACATCCGATGGAACGCCAGAAACAATTCGCGTTGTATGTGACAGCTATAATTTAGTATATGTCCACGATACTGCAGTTTCTATACAAGCAACACTTAGACGAGTTTACGAGCCCTCATAATGGTAGATTTAATTGATACAGTACAAGACCAAGAAATAGATGATGCTTATTTAGAGCTTTTTGATATTAATTTACGTTGGGTAAATTCTTCTGGAACTATACAGACGGACAGAGTTCACTTAGTTGATGGGCTTGATAACGAGAATTTAAATTTATGGATGCCTTATGATAATGCAGGAACCTTAGTGTGGGCGGAATATATTGCTTGTCCTATACAAATTTCCGGAGTATCTATGTCTGCGGCGGGGGCAGCAGCTAGACCTACCCTAACCATAGCGAATGTAGTTTCTTTAGTTAGAAATATAAGTGGGTATGATGGGCCGAGCTATGGAGATGGGGATTCTGATGAAACTAACTTTTCTGGAGGAGGCAGCTATAACGAAGATGCCAATACAATTCTTGCAGAGTTAAATATTGCAAAAAATGAAGATATTTTGGGTTCGACTGTAACTCATAGAAAAACTCTAAGAAAAAATACTTATGTACAAATAAGTGGAACTAAGTACACCTATGAAGATAGAAGTACTCCCGTGACAGGTATTCCTACTCCAAAAGAGTTTCCTTCTGGAAAATATGTTTTAGATAGAATTTCTGCAGAAAATAATATAATGGTAGAGTTTGAATTATCTAGTCCTTTTGATGTACAAGGAGTAAAAATTCCAAATAGATATGTAATTGGCAAGTATTGTCCTTGGGATTATAGAGGGGCTGCTGGAGCAACAAATTCAATTAAATCAGGATGCACTTGGAATGGTGGAGGCTTCACCATAGATAATGAGCCAACTACTGCTAATAGTGCAACGGATGTATGTGCAAAAACTGTGCAGGCTTGTAAGCGTAGATTTCACGGAGGTATTAATACTGATAGCGATATTCCGTTGCCTTTTGGAGGATTTCCTGGAAGTCGTAAGTTTAAGTAATGATTGAAGAAATACAAGAACATTTTGAAAAAGAATACCCACGAGAAGGATGTGGAATAATTGGAATTGTAAAAGGTAAGAAAAAGTGGTTTCCTTGTAGAAACGTAGCAGAACATGAAGATGACTTTGTACTTTCTTCAGAAGATTATTTTAATATAGTAAAACGTTGTGATATTCTGGCAATAGTGCATAGTCATCCGGATGCAAGCAATGAGCCTAGTATTACCGACACGAACTACTGTAATGCATTAGGAATACCTTATTGGATATTTAGCTATCCTGAAATGGATTTAAATATAGTAGAACCACAAAAACTTAGTCATCCTCTTATAGGAAGAGAATACAGTTTTGGAAGTGCAGATTGTTTTGAAGCAGCTAGAGATTGGTTGGCGAAAGAAAATATATTTATTCCGAAACGAGAGCCTTTTGAAGATAATTGGTGGGAAAAAGGATTAAACTATTTTTCGGAAAAAAGAATGAACGAATGGAATTTTAAAAAAGTAGAGAATCCAGAAAAAAATGATGTATTACTTTTTCAAGTTCAATCAGATGTTCCAAATCATTGTGGTATTTATATAGGAAACAACGTTTTCTTTCACCATGCAGAACATCGTTTGTCTTGTAGAGAGCCCTTAAATGCTCTGTGGGTAAAATATTTAGCAGGAGTTTATAGATATGATTCGTAAGGTTTATTTAGACGGAGAAATGGCAGAAAAATTTGGCTCTGAGTTTACTATTAAGGCCAAGACTACTGCGGATGTTTTTCGAAATCTTGAGTGTAATTTTCCAGAGATGAGACAATATCTTATGGAATGTCATGAAAAAGATATTGGATTTCTATGCCAAGTAGGAGATGAAGCTCTACAGGATGAAGAAGAGTTGCTTCTTTCGTTAGGCGAAGGGGATGTATATATTTCTCCACAGCCCGCAGGCTCTAAAAGTGGTTTAGGAAAAATACTTGCAGCAATAGCAATTGTAGCAATTATGTTAACCCCCGGCCTTAGAGAATTCTTTATTACTACTAGTTTAACTTCAGTGGGGCCATATGCCGCAACGTTTTCCTATGGCTTAACAACAGCAGGTTTAGTTGCTGCGTCACTAGCAGTAAACTTAGCACTTACAGGAATACAGCAGATGATGGCTCCCGATCCTTCTGTAGATGATTTTAATAATGATAAAGAAACAAGCTATTTATTTCAGGGAGCAGAACAAAATGTTATAGAAGGAGACCCAGTGCCTGTAGTTTATGGACAATTAAGAGTACCAGGTAGACCAGTAGGCTTTGAAGTTAGAAATAAAGAGGGAGTATTTTCAAACACGTACAGTAATGGGGGCACCTTTGGCAACTATGGACCCTGGAAAGCATATGGCTACGATAAAGACTAAAGCTAAAATAGAGAATTATTTATGACTACACCAGTAAAAAGTAACCAGCAACATATTTTTATTCATGATGCTATCTGTGAAGGACCAGTAGAAGGACTTCTTTACGGAGAATCTTCTGTATATTTAAATAATAATCGTGCTCGCCCTTTAAACCCCGATGCTCCGTATGCTCCCTTAAATGGTAAAATTGAATTCACAAGTACTTCAGATACTACAGGATCCTTATCCTCTAATATACCAGGTAAATATGTAGGTACTCCTAATAACACGAATTATCTAGTAATTAGAGGAGGAAGTATTGAAAAAAGTGGAACTCCTGTAAATAATAGTGGAGTTTTTACTATAACAGGAGATGCTAGTTTTACAAGTGCTTATACTACTGAAGATAATCTAAATAAAGTTATTGCGCTTGTTTCAACTGATGAAAGTAATCAAGTATACTTACTAGGAGAAGGAAAATTAGACGGAACTAAATTGACGTTCACTCCTTTAAATCCTCAGTATGATACTGCAATTATTGTTCAAAATCAAGATTACAAAGTTCAATTACTAGAAACTTTAGAAATTTCAAGCATCGCTGTAGACAGTATTACAGTTACAAGTGGTCCATCTTTAGGAGCTAATGGAAGTAGTCCATATACTTATTATATTTCTGGCTCAATACAACCAGATGCGGAAAATCCTGACGCAGATGCTCCTTCAGTACAAAAAGTAAAAGTACAGTTTAGAAACGGCTCGACCATACAAGATCCAATTGTAGAACTAAACGGTGTAGGAGGAGGCTCTTCTTATACGGGCAATCCTCAAGATGCTACTCCCCAGCAATTAAAACAGCTTAATGTCGCTGCTTGGAATGCTTCACAGTCAGGTACTCCTGAAAATAAAGTCCCAAAGTCGGACACTCCCGCAGGAGACCCATTCCCAAGGTACGAGGGAGGTAATTATCCTGAAGGAGAGAGTATTGCTACTGAAGGAGCCATATCTCCCACAATTATTTCTGCAACGGATTTTGGAGTAGCTGAATCTAGCATTCCTTTACTTGATGAAGTAAGAGTAAGTATTAGTTATAACTCTTTGTATGCAATAAGTAAAAAAGACGGAGAAGAAACTACAAATACTGCTATTTATTTATTTCAAATTCGAAAAAAAGCACCTGGCGCCAGTACGTTTAATGAATGGCAAAATGCTTTTAGTGACGGGGGAGACACAACTGTTGGGCAAATAAATCACACAGCAAAAAATAAAAGTGCGATATCTTTTGAGCATTTTATTGACTTAGAGTTTATTAAGCCTTTTGAGGATTTTGAAATACGAATTACTCGACTTACTCGACATAAGGGACGAGCGTGCTTATCCCAAGGACAAGATGCAGGAGACGATCAAGAGCTTGAAGCGGGTGATTCTACATCATTTATAAGTAATATTACAGCTATAAATAGAGATAAATTTTCGTATCCTCATACTGCTCATGTAGGAATTTTTTTAGACTCTCGTGAGTATAGTTCTGTTCCTAAAAGAAGTTATGAGATGCGAGGTATGCGGGTGCACGTACCTAATGGATATATACCCAGAGACTATTCGAGTACAGGAGATGCTACTTATCCTGACTTTTGGGATGGCACTATGTCTCAATCTCGATTTTATACAAATAACCCTGCCTGGGTATTTTACGATATAATTGTTAATGACCGTTTTGGTGCAGGAGAATGGATAAAAGAAGACGATGTAGACCTTTATGCTCTGTATAGAATTTCTAAATATTGTGATGAGTTAGTAGACGATGGAAAAGGAGGTACTGAGCCTCGCTTTACAGCAAACTTATACTTATCGAAAGCTACTGACGTATACAAAGTTTTAAAAGATATGTCTACCATTTTTACATCCTTAATATATTGGATGGATGGAAAGATGACTACAATTCTCGATGCCCCAGGAGACCCAGTTTATAACTTTTCTAGAGCCAATGTACTTGATGGAGCATTTAGTTACGAAACTACTGGTCAAAAAACAAAGACAAACCAAGTTGTTGTTACTTGGAATGACCCGGAATTAAACTATGAACAGAGCACTCTTGTAATAGAGGATAGAGCCTCTATAGTAAGAGAAGGGCGCATAATAAAAGAGAACGCCTTTGCCTTTGGTTGTACTTCAGAAGGCCAAGCACAAAGATATGGAAAATGGAAGCTTTTTACCGCTCAAGGCCAAACTGAGATTATATCTTTTAAAACAGCATTAGAGGGTGCTTTTATTCGTCCTGGAGATATCATACAGGTACAAGATACTGCTCGATATGGAGCAAAATTTAGTGGTAGAATTGCAAGCGCAACGAGTACCAATGTTACTTTAGACAGACCGGTTACTCTAGGTTCCTCAACCTACGAATTGGCTGTAATTATAACTGAACCTGCTGCTTTTTATGTCGGAGAAGGTACTGTAAATATAAGAAATGCGGCTGATGATGCTAATGAAGAAACTTATACCAGAGGAGAACGAATAACTCGTGCTTGGGTAGATGATAATAATAATGGTACTCGAACATTACAAACTGTAGATACTGAAGCTAAAGCATCTAATGCGTGGACTAAAGAAACAGGCGGAGAATTTTTACCCACTACTTGGAAAGAGGATTCATATGTCGAAAGCAAGTCTATTAGTAATAATCAGTCAGATGTTACTAGTCTTACCGCAAGTTTTAGTACGACTCCAACCGCTAATTCAATCTGGGTAATCACAGAAACAGAGAGTGGAACTCCTACTGCTGGCTCTGCAGACCTTTATAAAGTACTCAGTATAGCTCAAGACGATAAAAATATATATAGTATTAGTGCAGTAGAACATACAAATGACAAATATGCCTACGTAGACAATCCAGATTCAATATTAGACTTACCAAATGATGTCTTTCCTACAGAGCCAGAATTTGCTGTTGCTCCAACACAAATTCGTGTATTGCAAACTTCCGATGCCTCCCGTCCCGATGAAGAACTTCAAATAGAATGGGATTATCCTGCTTTAGTAGATGTAGGGGGCGGGGAACTACAAGAAACTACTCGATATTTAGATGGGTTTGAAATAGTTCATAATGTTCCCGGAATTGAAAGTCCTGTAAATGCAGGAAAACGAGCACGAAATTATACTTTTACTAACGTTCCAGACGGAAGTTATTTTTTTAGAGTACAGGCTATTTCTATATCTGGAAAGCGATCGGACTGGATAACTGCACGTTATCTTGTAGACGACCCCTTCAGTGATAATGTAAATAGAATTAAAGGGCTTCAGACTGAAGGTTTAACTACTCATTTTCCTTATATTACTAATCAAACCGGCATTCTTGGAGCTATACGGGGAGCATATGATACTACAGGTAGTGTAACATATTCCACGAATGATGTGGTTACCGACGGAGGTCAGAGCTACTATTTAAGTGGATCTGATACAAATGTAGGTCATGTGTCTGTTTCAGCGGATAACACAGCAACTCCAGGAACTTGGACAGAGTATAGTGCAGGAATACTTAAATTTAATGATTCAGGTGAAAATGTAGTTCTTGCTCCTAGCAAATTTAGAAGTGACGAAACTGTCTCATTAACTTCTGGGTATACTCTTGATTGTAGTGCAATAAACTCTCTTGGGACTAACTTTCCTGGAATTCCAGGAGGTAATCCTAGAGTAGCTTATGTTGTTTTAGACCACGGCTCTTCTGCCTTGAAACTTATTAAAGCAGATTTTGATGAAGCACTTAATCTATTTTATTGGCAGGATTTAAGCATCTATGACCCTACAGACACAAATGCTGTATGGAGTGCCTTAACAGGAACTGCTACTGTAGCTGCGGGATCAAATAAAGTAGTAGGCACTGGAACTACTTTTACCTCGCTAAATAATTTAAACAAATTAAAATTTAGCACTACAGGTTCTTCTATTACTCCAAGTGGGATAACTTGGAGTAGTGGTATCGCTACTGTATCGGCTACAGGACATGGATTAGTTGTAGGAGATATAATAACTATTTCCGGAGCTAATCCTGAAGGATACAATGAATATACTGTTACAATTTCTTCAGTCGCTAGCGATGGCAACTCCTTTACTTACTCTATAGGAACAGACCCCGGCACATATGTTTCTGGAGCTAGTATTACGCCCTATACTTTTTATGAAGCTGCAAGAGTTGCATATGTAGAGAGTGATACTGTTCTTTATTTAAATCGCAAACTTGATCAGGACACTCAGTTTAGTGGTACTGTACGAGTACAAGAATATGCTCCAGATTTTCGTAGAGATGTTATAATCGGACAAGTATTATACAATACTACAAACGGTAACTATAGATTTAAAAACTTTTTAACCTTAGACCCAAATCTTACAGCCGCTCGCTCAGTCTTTCTTGACTCAAATGTTGCTTATGCTCAGTTTGACCTAAGCAATAATCCTATTCTTCTTCCCGATAATATTATTGTTGATGCTACTGCTACAGGTTTTGAAAATCCTGAGTTTAAGATTACATACGGAGGAACTGGGGATGCTAACTTTACAGCAGAAGATACAGATTTTTCTACAGCGTCTCCTAACCCTTTTAAATACGAAAAAACTATATATACAAATACAGGCTCTAATGACCTATCATATGGTGCAGGAGCGGCGTACGAAATAACAGTAACAGTAAGAGAGGCAAATGACCCTGGGAATACTGATAAACAAAGAACAGATACTTTTGATATAGTTAAAGTAGATAATGTAGCTGCGGGCTCTGGAGCAAAAATTGTAACCCTTGAACTGGAAGACTATAGTATTGTATACGATGCTGATGGAGAAAACCCTTCCTTTAATAGTACAACCGGAAACGCAGGTGATATTACAATTACTGCTACAGCTTCTCCAGGCTTTGCGAATCCTTTATTTAGATTTACAATAGATGGTACTCAGGGCAGCTGGGTTTCTTCCGCAACTAATACTTCTACGGAAACGTATACTGTTCCTACTAATATTTCTACGTGGGGTTCGGGCACTGGAGGTACTCGTGTATTTAGCGTGGAAGTTGCTGAAGAGCCTACTTCTTGGAGCCAAGGAGTAAATGATCCTACTGCAATAGAAGCCAGTGATAGTGTTAGTTTACTTGCTGTTCAAATAGGTCAAGGCGGCTTAGCAATAATACTATCAAATCCTACTCACTCTCTTACTGCTGATGATACAGGAGTCGTATCTAGTAACACGGATTCTGGTACTGATATTGAAGTATTCGTAGGTGGTGTAGGCATAGATTATGTTACATCAAGTCCGAGTTTAGGCCAGTGGACAATTTCAAGTATAACTGATACTGGCGGCACCGATATTACTCCTGGAACCCCTACTACATCAGGAACAGGCCCAGTAGTGGCGAGTGTGCCCGATCATACTTTTAGTTCAGTAAATGCACTTGACGATCAAGAAGCAATTACTTATAATATTACGGTTCCTCAAGGATCTGGCAAGGCCGATTTAACAGCTCAAGCAATACAAACTTTTAGTTTAGCAAAGGCAGGAGTAGATGGAGAAACAGTAGTAGGACCTACTGGGCCTACTGGAGGAGCAGGCGCGACTGGAAAAAGAACTATACAAGGGTATTTGTATTACGAAAAAACTACAGCAAACGCTCCTAGCGCACCTTCTGGAAATACTTATACTTTTTCTACGGGTTTAGTATCTGGAACAGGCATAAATGATGCAGGAACTACGAATGTTTGGAGAAACAGTCCAACAACTCAAGATCCTACCTCTTCAAATACTCATTGGACTGTTCGTTACTATGGAACAGAAGCCACTGCAGGTGATACTACAATATCTGTACAATATAGTAATGTAGTTCAATACACAAACTTTGACGGAGTTGTTACCTTTAGTAATGGAACTTTTAGCAGTGGGACTACAGCATTAAATGTTCCGGGAAGCTCAACGACCTCTATAGACGGGGGAAATATTACTACTGGAAGTATAACTGCTTCTGCTATGCAAATTGGTGAAACAGGGCTTACAGACTCTCGTATGCTTCTTTTAGACGATTCTCTTAAAATTTTCGAAGGCACAACTTTAAGAGTACATTTAGGAAGATTAGATAATACTACTACATAACAACACCCCCGAAAAATAATACTTGACATAGCACCTCCCCGCTGCTATAATTTGAACAATGGAGGAAATTTAAATGGCTGCTGGTAGATACAACATTGAGATAGACCAAGG
>Ga0255758_10002929_pt1 | contig 15398 bp, 8 predicted proteins | sample 011ome_24_FD_179958 | JGI IMG/M metagenome (GOLD analysis project Ga0255758, IMG submission 179958) | Coastal salt marsh microbial communities from the Groves Creek Marsh, Skidaway Island, Georgia - 011513CT metaG (version 2) | ecosystem: Environmental > Aquatic > Marine > Intertidal zone > Salt...
TATTATTATTAGTAGTACTCGTGCATTCGTATTCGTAAAGTATTGTATTGTTTTTGTTTGTAGTATATTGCGTTTGAATGGATGAGATGATGATTTTGGGGAGAATTACGGCGCTGACAACATCTTTCTCTTTCTTTCTCTCTCTTTCTTTTTCTTTCTTCAGATCGAAGCGAGACGTAAAGAAGTCTCGGATTTAGAGCGTGAACTTCTCAAAGAGAAGCGAAAATCAGAGGCATTCGAGAAAACCGTGATTGCGATTTCGGACGAGTGGAACCAATTGCAATCGGCGTTCGAGACGCTTCTTGAAGAACAAAACTTTGCAATCACCACCGACGATGATAAAAGTCAGAAAAGAAATATCAATTCGAGGAGGTTTGATGCGTTCAGAAGACTTTTGCTGAAAAACGTCAGCGAAGAAGACGAAGCGGCGTTTGAGAAGGAGTTCAACCCTCCGCGGGCGAAGAAGAAGAGGAAACGCGGCGACGGCGGGGATGGAGACGGCGATACCGCGACGAGGGAAGACGAGACGATGGAGGACGAGGGAGAGGAAGAAAGCGACGAGGACGAGGAGGTGAACGCGACAGAGGAGGCAAAGTTTTTAGCCGACTTGAAAAGTCGAGCGGCAAAGACGAAGGAGCGATTTGCGAGCGCCGTTATCGCGGCGAAGAAGAATCCGAACGCGACGGCGAACGAGAAAAAAACGGATTACTTAGCCGCGGATGCGTTGAGAGCGAAGCGAATCGCGAACGCGTTGAGAGCGACGAAGGCAAAGATGGAGGAGAAGTTGAAGGAGAACGAGGAGTTGTTGGAAACCAGACGTTTGGACGTGATGCATTTGAGACGGAGAATTGAAATTTTGCAATACGAAGGCGCCAACCCGGGCGAGGTCGATAAAGATTTGGGCATCAAGTTAGCGACGAAAGAAGACGCAAAATTAGCCGGAGCCAAGGCGCAAATGAAAGCGAGCGAGAAAGCTGCTGCTGGTGCTGCTGCGACGACGCCGCCGTCTTCGAATGCCCCAACGAAGAACGTGGAAACCGATAGCACACAACTCGGACAACTCAAAGCGGATTTAGGCGAAGCGGTGGCGAGATTTAAAATGTCCGAAAAGCTTCTCGCCGATATGCGCGAAAAGAACGCAAAGATCGAATCGGAGTTGAAAGCTATCAAGAACCAAGGCAAAAATGGCGCCAGCGAAGCCTTAGTTGTCCAATCGCCTCTGTATACCGCGTTATCGCAACAGCTGGAGATTTTGAAAACTGAATCTACGAAATTCGACACGAGACTCGAACAAACGAAGAGAGAGAACGACCAGATTAAAACGAGGAATTTGAAGTTGGAAATCGCGAATCGAGACGCGCAAGCGCAAGAGGAGAAACTGAACGCGGCGGAGAATTACTCGAGAGAGTTGAAGTCTTTCCTCGAAAGAGCGAATAAGGAAAGAGACGAGGCGGAGAAGAAAATTTCCGACGCGGTTGGCGCGGAGAAAGGCAAAGGGAAAGATACGGAAGAGTCCGCGCAAGCTTTATTGAAAATTGTTCAGCAGCAAATGGAAGCGTTTAAGAACGAAAACGAAAAGTTGAAGAAAGCGCGAACGGAACGCGACGAGGCGAAAGAGCAAAACCGGACGTTTGAAACGCAAGTCAAATCTCTCGAAGCGAAAGTCGCTACGCTGGAAAAGAAAGCGGCGTCGAAATCGAAAACGTTGGAGAAAGATTTAGCCGCGGTTACGGCTGAATTGAAACAAGAAAAAGAAAACAGAGAAAGATTAGAAAACGAAACGAAAGAGAAATCGGACGAGCTCGATCAGTTAGCCGAGGAGCTCGGCGGTTTAGCCTCGATGGCGGACGAAGCGACGGAATACGGCGAAACGATTTTACAAAAGCTGTCCGACAAGGAAGACGAAGTGAACAAAATGAAGAAAGAGGCCGCCGCGGCGCAAAGAGAGGCGAAAAAGTATTACGACGATTACGAACAAGTTAGAATGAGCAACGAGAAAGATAAAGTCGAAGCGAAAGCGGCGACGGAGAAAGCGCAAAAGTTAGAGGCGGATGTGGAAAAGTTGACGAAAGAGTTAGAGACGGCGAAATCCGAGGCGCGCGGCGCTTCCGGTGCCGGATCGAGCGATAAGTTGAAAATTGAACAATTGGAAACCGATTTGACGAAACTCAAGTCGCAGTTAAGTATCGTCGAAAGTCGATGCAACCAGTTGAGCTCGGACGAGGCGAAGTTACAAAAAGAGATTAAAAAATTAGAAAAGGAAAGAGACGATTTGAAAATTGAAAACGCCGGCGTGAAGAAAAAATGCGACCGATTATCGCGAGAAGGCGGTGCTGGGGCGTTGCAAGAAGAAATCGACGCGTATAAAACGATGATGGGGTGCAATGTGTGTAAGCAAAGAGATAAAGCGTGCGTGATTACGAAGTGTTTTCACATGTTTTGTAGGGAATGCATCGATACGAGAATCGCGACGAGGCAGAGAAAATGCCCCGGATGCGCGTTGGCGTTTTCCGAGAACGACGTTCAGAATATATATTTTTAATGCATTGAGCAAATAATATAAGAGCTATAGTTTTATCATCATAAGCACCCGTATAATCGATCGGCGTTTTCTCTCGTAATTCGCGCGGTTTCCTTCACCGACCAGCCTTTTGCTTTCGCGATAAACGCTACGATTTTGCGCAACTCGTTTTCTACGTTTTCGCAACTCACCAAATCAGATTCGACGACGATGCGATCGTCAGGGCACTTTCGTATGTTTTCGAGTGTTTTCTTCCATCCTCGCAAGTTTACCACCGATGAAAACCCGAAATACACGTGTTCACCTTTATTTTGCTTCATGCCGATCAGTTGTCGCATCCATTCCGAGGAGCCGCTGTACGAGTGCAACAATACGGCGCGCGGCATTTTCTTGCATTCGAATAACGCGCTTTGGATATCCGACGTCGCTTTCACGCAGTGCACAGCTATGGGCTTGTTAAGCTTTCGAGCGAGATCGAGTTGCTTCGTAAACGCTTCGAGTTGGAACGGGTAATCTGGAGGTGTAACTCCGTCGAGCGGTACTGCTATTTTATCTAAACCAATCTCGCCGATTATAGATAGTGGCGTTGCCGAGGCGAGCGTTTCGAGTTCTTCGATCCAAGCATGAAAAGTGGATTTGTTTTCGTGAATCCACCACGGATGGGCACCTAAAGCAATGGGATAGTTCAATTCCTTCGATATCTTGAGCGCTTTTTGCCAATCGGAGGGTTGCGTGCACGTTAAAGCCATTTTATACACTTCTTTACCCAACGCCTCAATTTCGCTGTCGTCGCTATGCAAGTGCCAGTGACAATGCGCATCGAAAATCTCGTTCAAGTTGAGGTTATCTTTCGAGGCATCGTGAAGGACGTCCTCGCCAATAAACTCCGTAAGCGATTCGTCGTCCACTTGTATTTTGTTGCCCATAGGCGTTGGTATCGTTTTCGCTTTGTCTGTTTTGTTCTCGGTAGATTCATCTGCTTTCTGAGCGTGTGCATCTTCTCCTCCTCCTCTGTCGGACGATGTCCACACCTTACTTTGCCATCCACTCGTGAACGGCTGACCGATCTTCTCTCTCTGCGCATCCGTTCTCGCAAGCACATCCACGACTACCTTACTCGCCGCTGCTAACCCTATCGCTCCAGTTACGAATGCCGCAGATCCCGAGCTTCCATCGGTGCAATTAATCTTCCCTCCGGACGGCACGCCTCCGTCACTATCGCTACTACTAGTATTACTATTCTTCACCGCGAAATTCTCGCTCAGCTCCTTCGCGTACACCGCTATCACCTTAAATTTCCTCTCTTTAAATGTTTCTGTTTTTTTACCATCTCCAGCAACCACATCGTCGCTCTTCATTCTCTTTCCGTTGGGGAATTTCTTCACGCCTCTCGGAAACGCGTACTTGTCCCGCAACGTCTTCCTTGCGCTCGCCAACAATCGGTTGAACGTCGCTTTTTGCAAATCTTCTACCGCGACGCCACTCGGAGGAAAATTCGTCATCCCAGCCGCACCACCGGTGGTCATCACGGGCACGTTATGCTTCACGCAATACGCGATGATTGCCGCTTTATCTTGTTCGTTGTCTGTGCAATCGACGACGTATTCAACCTTCCGTCCTTCGCCGCAACCAACTAGGGGTTTTAAAATCTCTTCCACGTTTTCTTTACTCACGAAATCTTCGACGCAATTCACCTTTGCGTCTTTATTCAGGTCCAATATCCTTTTCTTCATCGCTAAAGCTTTCGATTCTCCCACCGTCGATTCCATCGCCATCGTTTGTCTGTTGATATTCGTCACGCAGATGAAATCTAAATCAATTAAAGTAAACTCTCCAATCGATGTTCGCGCTAAAGCTTCCGCGCACCAAGAGCCGATGCCACCGATACCGATTATAACTACGTGTGTATTCTCCAGTTTCGAAACGTTCGCGTGGCCGTACAGTTTTTCCGTCCCGACGAACGCGTAGTGTTGTTCGTTTGTCTTCTTTTCCTCCTTAAGGTGGTCGTCCAATTCCAATCCGTTCCAACTGTTTTCTTCTTCTTTGTCTTCTTCTTCCCCGAGAGATTTTGCGCGCGCGGAAGACGAAACAACAGCGGCGCGTAGGCCTCTTCTTCGTCTTCTTCTTTTGCGATGACCAATAACGCTCGCTTTTGATAAAGTCGTCGTTAAAGTCGTCACAAAGCAACAACAACGCGACATTATTCTTAGGTTTGAGATAGAAAAGGGCAGCTTTTGTTTGATTTCGTTCAGATGTGAATATATAAATAGTAGGCAATGTCAATTACTCTCTACGTCTCTTTCTCTCTCTTTCTCTCTGTCTCAGTATTAATCGTACCCGCTATCTCTGTACCTTTCTCGACCAATTCCTCCCGCACCGGGACCTTTGTAATCGCCTCGCAAAGGTCGCACGCCTTCCGGACGACTGACGCGTCTGCGGTACCGTTTTTGCTCCTCCTCTTCCTCCTCTTTTAAAGGTTCGTCTTCGTCCGAGAACCCGCTCGATTCTTCGTCGTCATCTTCATCGTCGTCGTCTGAATCGTCGTCGCTCGATGGAGATGATCTTCCTTTGCCATTGCCTTTCTTCAAGGCCAAGCGATGCGCGACGACGATGACGTCTGGCTTTTTGTTGCAGTAGGAGCGACAGGCGTAGCGGATGGCCCGAGCGACGGTTCTTTCCACCGCGGCGAGTTTTGAGTCGTAATTCATCCCGGCGCAACTGTTCACCGCGGCTTCTTTCAAGTGTCGCAAGAGGCGTCCATTATCGGTCCACATTCCTCGGCTCGTGACTCGCGCTCTCGAGTCCATCGCGTGTCCAGCGGTTTCTATGACTTCAAAATCAACCACGACGACGCCTTCGGTGGCAATTCGCATTCTTTCTTCGATGGCTAAATCTTCCGCGGTACCCGAGCCTTTCCCACCATCGTTGAACATCGTTTGTAATCGAGCCGATCCGATTCGATGGAAATTGCCCAACGTGCCGTGCGCTTTCTTATTCTTCAAAGGCGTGACCCCGAGTAAGGTTCCGTTTCCTATGACTGAGGTGTGAACAACCCCGGTTTCTCTGGCTAACCGTTCGTGTTCTTTCAAAAACGCGTATTCTCCGTGAACCGGTAAGAAGTGTTCCGGTTTGATGAGCTTCAAAACTTCGTCCAACTCTTCCCGATGCGCGTGACCGGAGGAGTGTAATCCGTCGTCGCGTTTCATGGTGATGGTTGGGCCGATTTTCGCTATTGAATTCATCATTCGCATGACTTTTTTCTCGTTGCCGGGAATCATTTTTGCCGAGTACAATAACAAATCTTCTTTTCGTAAGGTGAGTAACGGGGAGGCGCCGCACGCGGCGCGAGCCAACTGAGCGTTTGGTTCACCTTGCGACCCGGTGGTTACAATTAACAGCTTCGACGGGTCGTACGAATCGATATCTTCGGCAGGAACGAGCTTTTCTGGATCGAACGGTGCCATTCCAGCTTTCTTGGCCGCTTCCAAATACGTATTCAAAGATTGTCCAACAAACGCGATTGATCTCCCCGTCGCTTGCGCGGCGTCGCGAATACCGTACAATCGATGTATATTTGACGCGAACTGGGTCGATATAATCCGTCCTTTATGTCCAACCACTTTTTGCATGATCGCTTCCCTCACCTCAGACTCTGACGTCGTCCTTCCCGGCGACAAAACGTTCGTCGAATCTGACATCATCAGCGTCACCCCTTCCTTCCCGACTTGTTCCCACGCCGTTCGATCGAAGATTTGATTATCCACGGGATCCTCGTCAATTTTCCAATCTCCGGTGTGAACAATCGTCCCGTGTTCGCTCCTAAAAATCAACCCGCAACAATCCGGGATCGAGTGCGTCACTCTCACCGCTTCAATCTCGAACGGTCCCGCCATGAACCGTTGGCCCATTTCCATAACTTTAAACCGGTCCGGATTCCAAAGGTTAAACTCTTGCATGCGTCGGGAGACGAGTTGCATGGTGAAAATACCCGCGTATACCGGCGTGTTCGGATCGAGCGCAGGGATCGCCCACGGCAACGCCCCGATGTGATCTTCGTGTCCGTGCGTAATCACTACCGCTTCAATCTTATCTCTCCATCTTTTCAAAAAACTGACGTCCGGTAACACTTTTTGTATCCCGAGCTCCTCGTGGTCCGGAAACATCAACCCGGCGTCCAACAAAATGTACCTATCGTTCACGCCCACGAGCATACAATTCATACCAATCTCGCCTAACCCTCCTAACGGTAAAATTTTAATCGGTGGATCGTCGATTAAATCATCGTTATACTCTCCTTGCGACGACGCGCCTCCTCCTCCTCCTCTCGGCTTTTCGTCGTACACGCTCGGGAACGCTTTGTCCTCGACGTACTCCAACGACGACCCGAGATGCGACTTCCCGTCCGAAGATTTCCTTACGCCTCTTCCTCTTCCTCGTCCTCCTCGTCCTCCTCGTCCTCCTCGTCCTCCTTTGTTCTCGCTCGATCTCCCGCCGCCTCTGCCGTTCGAACCTCGTCCTCTGCCTCCTCTGCCGCCGCCTCCTGATTTCCTGTCGCGAAATTGCGACGGTTGTTGCGGCGGCTCTTCCCCGTACGTCGCCGCATATCGCGGGAGTAAATCGCCTCTTCTTTTTTCTTTGTTATTGTTGTTGTTATCTTCTTCTTCTTTCCTCTGACGACGAGGAAACGACGACTTTGACAAAGACGACGACGAAGAAGAAGAAGCCGTTACGATGTCTTTTCGACGATTAGGAGTGCGAGCAGCCGTCGTCGCAACAGTCCTTCTGCTAAAAAACAAAGACGACGAGGAATTCTTTTTTAACGACAACGTCCTTCTCGAAGAAGGTGAACAACAAGAAGTTGTTGTTGTTGGTGTCGTCGTCGTCATTTCTCTGTCTCTGTCTCTCTCTCTGAAGGAGTCGCGCAGTACTCGTACGCGTACTTTTCGCTTACGTGTGATGTCTTAAAAAGTGCTGCTCTTCTATTTGCCTCGTGCTGTTTTAGGGTTTCACATTGATACCCTAAACACACGGGTGTGCTTTCGTTTCTTTTCTTTGGAAAAACACAGAAGACACTTGTCGTTTCTCTCGTCGTACTCTCCTCAAACACAAAAGAAAGTCGTCTTGTTGTGAATACTATAATAAACAAAAAGAGATTTATTTTCACTCGACCGCTATTATAACGCGTTTTATCGAGTGTGTTCTCACCACTCTCTCTCTCTACTGCTCTCTTTTTCTTTCTCTCGGGTTAGTAGTATAGAGAAAGCGCTCTGGAAAGATTACACGATGATGATGATGTCGAGAACGATTTATCCCGTGAAACTTCAACAGAAAGTTGGATTCTCGAAGAACACGGAGAAGACGAGAATTCTACGCAGAGGAGGAGGAAGAAGAAGACCACGTTTTAAAAGCGAAGAAGGAGAAAAAGGACGAGGAGAACGACGCGTTTTACTTCTTCGAACGACGACGACGAGCAATAGCAATAGCAGTATTAAAGATGGTGCTTTCAAAGAAGAAGATAAAGAGGAGGAGGAAAAACCACTCTTGAGCGGTACGGCGATTAAAAGGATCGCGGGTGAAGACGTCGATGTAAGCACAGAACAGAAAAAGCTTTCGAGAGCAAAAGCGAGAAAGAAAACGAAAGAGACGGTGGAGTTTGACGCGAATTTTTGTAACGTGGTGACTCGATACGACCCCGAGGCGATTCGGCGAGAAGCGTTAAGACGACCGGCAAAGTTGGCGAAACGAGTGTTGTTTTTGACGCAAAAGTTTTCAAAGTTGAACGGGAAGAGGAAAGAGTTGGAAAGAATCGATCGGTCAACGGCCGAAAAGAGCGCGGATGGGGTGACGAACGATAGATTATGGGCGAAAGAGGTGAAGACGACGTTGACGAGCTTGGGACCGCTGTTCGTGAAGCTCGGGCAGAATTTAGCGAATAGGCCGGATTTAGTGCCGGAAGACGTTATGGAGGAGTTGACGACTTTGCAAGATAAAGTTCCAGCGTTTCCCACGTCCGAAGCGAGGGAGATAATGGAATCGCAGTGGGGGGAGAAAATTGACGACGTGTTTGAGACGTTTACGAAAGAGCCAGTCGCCGCGGCAAGCATCGGACAGGTGTATCGAGGGACGCTGAAAAAAGATAAACGGGACGTGGCGATAAAAGTTTTGAGACCAAACACGAGAGACTCGGTGATTTTAGATTTGTTCGTGTTGAGAGCGGCGGCGAAGCAATTGTTTGACAACTTCTGTTTGGAAAACGTCGGGTGCCCTGCGACGCTTTTAGTCGACGAGTTCGCGGAGAAATTATTGGAAGAGCTCGATTTCATCCAAGAAGGGAGAAACTTGAGAGATTTTCGGAACAATTTTGCGGACGATCCGTCCGTACACATACCCGCGGTCGTTCCAGAACTCTCCGGTCCGAAAGTTTTAGTCATGGATTGGCAAGAAGGTGTTCGGTGCACCGCGCCGAACGCGTTTGGCAGCGACGAGGCGAAACGCATTTTTCTCCAAAACGGCGTCGAAAGCGGCTTGAGACAACTGTTAGATTTTGGTTTGTTTCACGGCGATCCGCACCCGGGAAATGTGTTAGCCTTGAGAGACGGTGATATTGCCTACGTCGATTTCGGTAACGTCGCGGAGATTTCGAGATCCAACCAAGAATCGTTGATTGATGCCGTCGTGCACACGATGAATCGAGATTACATGCAACTCTCGGAGACGTTGCAAACGCTCGGCTTTTTAGATAAGAACAAAGCGGACATCGCGGATGTCGCGTTGGGGTTGCAAGAGGTTTGGGGTGAAGACGCGTTGGAACAGTTAGCGGGCACGAACGGATTTTCCTTTCGGGGGTTGACGAAAGAGTTCAACAAGTTATTGTTCAAGTACCCGATTCGAGTTCCCGAAAGGTTTTCCTTGGTCATTCGATCGTTGTTGACGCAAGAATCGATTTGCTTGACGTTAGACCCGGAATTTAACTTTTTAGATGCCGCGTTTCCATACGTCGCCAGACGTCTTTTGACCGACCCAGACCCGGCGCTGCGTTTACGATTGCTCAAAGTTATCATCGTCGATGGTCGATTCGAGTGGGAACGGTTGACCGCCATGATTGAGTTGGCGCAAGTCGGCGCGAAAGGCGGCGTTAAGTTGCCCATGTTTAGCATGGCCGCAGACGCGGCAATCATGCTGACGAAAGATAAAACGTTGCGCACGGAACTGGCAAAAGGATTGCGCTCGGTGCCGGTGACTGAACACATCAAACGCTCGTTTGATTTCGGACAAGTGATTATTAAGTTAGTCATTGCCCAAATCGCGGGCAAAGCCTTTCGAGGATTTACGTTTGCGTTTGGCGGTTTATTCGGCATGCCAAAAATTTTGTTCAAGTTTGCTTTTGGGAAAAGGAAAAAGTTACGCACGGTTATGGGATGCTCGCTCACCGAACCCGAGGAAGGTTTTTCGAGCTTTGGCGATTGGGTTGAGTTTGAACGCTCGCAAGGGAGCGGCGACGATAGCGCCTCTTCTGCCGCCGCCGCCGCTTAAATGAAAATGAATAAATTGTTGTTGTATTACTAAATATAAAATCGCGCTAAATACTTGTTCTATATATCATGAATCACACATAAAACCCAAACTCCTCCACGTCCAAGCCAAAATTACCGACCTGCGCCTCTTCTCCTCTTAAAATCATCAAGCCTAACTCGGTCACTTCCTTCACGTTTATCGGGCCGCGTTCGATCGGTCTTCCCATTCTCTCGCCTTTCTTGAAGCACTTCTCGAACGGAAACAATTTCACCTCCCAATCGTCCGCGCTCTTCACCGTAAAAGCGCTCTTAAAGTTCGTCCCGAAGTTCCTCGAACACTCCGCATCTTTCGCTAACAGCAAAAACTGCTTCTTCTCGTCTCTTTCTTTCATCGCCGCTTTACATTTTACGTACACGCCTTTATACGCGCTCGCGTCGGAATTCGGCAACGCTCTTCTAACCGAAGCGAACCCGCCGTTATTTTCTAACCGAACGGTACCTGCAAATCTGCTAAACCCAGGCGAATTCGGCGACGGTGGCATCATCGCGGAATTCGAGACGCCTCCCATGACCCCGTCGTTCACCACTCGCCACATGTTCGCCTTCGTCGCCGAGTCCATAGTGTCTATCGAAAACAACTCTTCATACGTTTCGTTCTTGCCTTCGTTTAAAACGACCATTTCTTCGGAAGAAGCAGACGCAGAACGCCCACCACCGAACGTCTTCCCGAAAATCTCCGACAAGTACGTTGGATTGTTCCCTAAGAAGTATCCAATGCCGACCGCGAGTGTCAGCGAAAGCGTCGTCCCGATGCTTTTCCGGATGATTTCTTTCCCCGGTAAAGGTGTAGAGGACGGGACGGATATCTGCTGCTTTTGATTCGCTTTCCTCGACGACTCCGACGACGACGGTTTTAAAGACTTTTGACGACTCTTTTTAGTACTCGCGTTGTTATTCTTCTCCTTGGTGTTGTTGTTGTTCACGGCAGAAGCAGCGCGAGTTGTTGTCGTTAAAAACGAAGGCATGTTTAGGAGAGACGAGTGACGTCTCCGAGGAGTGATTTCGAGTGAAAAACGAGCGGATGATGTTAACGCAGTTTAAGATTGGCTCAATGCTATATATTAGATTACATTCGTTACTTTATTTCGACGTTACTATGGTTATTATTGTTCGTGTTATTATTTAGCGGCTTCGTAGTCGGCTAAGATGGAGTCGACGTCGTCTTCGCCTCCGATGTTGTCCAAGACCGAGTCGTCTTTGGCGGCAACCGCCGTCGCGCTCGAGTCGTCCTCTTCGTCCTCTTTCTCGGCTTTGGAAGGTTTGATGTCGTCGCCCCACGGGTCTTTCTTTGCTTTCTTGGAAGATTTCTTGGACTTTTTGGAAGAGTTGTTGTCGTCATCGTCGTCGTCGTCGTTGCTCAAGCCTCCCATGATGATGTCCATGTCAGAGAGTTTCTTCGGCTTTTTCTCCTTCTTGGCCGGTTTCTCCTCGACGACTTCACCAGTCGGAACGGCGGCTTCCACGACGGGTTCTTCGGTTGTTGGAGCTACGACGGCGGCAGTGGCAGTCGATGGAACGGCGATATCGGCTGGCTGAGTAGTCATTACTGGCTGACCGGTCGCAGGATCGATAAAGGTTGCGACAGGTTGAGGTACTTGCTGCGGCGCCGGTTGTTGTTGCTGCGGTATGGCAGCAGCCGCGACCGGGTCGACGTCAGTAGCCGCCGCTTCTGGTACCGCGGACACGGACGAAGACGTCAAGTCTGCACCGTTACCACCGAGCAACATCGCCTTGACCTTTTCCGCCGCGCTTTGTACGTCCGTCGTTAACGAAGAAGTAGAAGCGCTTGGTTGCGTTTCCATTTGCTGCATAGCTTGGAAATCCGCATCCATGTCCTTCGTCGCCTCGTTCGTTTTCCAAGAGTCAAGTTTTTCCTTCAGTTGCTGCTCAGCCGTCAACACTTGTTTCTGCGCAGCCGCTTTCTTCTCTTCGATAGACTGAGCGACAACTTGCGCGACTTCCTTTCTCAACGCCTCCAAATCAGGCTCTTGGTCCGCGCCGCCGGTGTCTCGTCTGGTGGATAAAATATCGGCGTCATCATTAAGAGAAAGATCATCAAGATTTTCGGGCATATCATCGTCGCCACGAGCCGAGGAAGCGCGCGCGTAAGCTGAAGATGACGATCGAGAAGGTTGATCCTTTTCCTTCATCTTGCTTTCAAACAAAGCCTCCATGCGTTCGATGGCGTCCTCCGCGCGGTCCTTTTCCGTGTGACCGGCAATCTCTTGCGGTTGCTGCTGCACGACAGGTTGCGGCGCAGTCACGACTGGTCGACCGAATTGGTCGTACAAGACTGGCTGTGGTTGATAACCGTACGGTTGTTGCATCATGGGAACGCCCATTTGCGGTTGCATCTGTTGGTTTCCGTTGAGCTGGCCGAACGTGTTCGCGTACAACTTGTTTTCGATACCCGCGACAGCCTTTTGCACCCGCTTCTCGATACGACTCGCCTTCTTTCCCTTTCGAAACGGCGCTAAGTTATCTTCCTCGTCATCATCGTCGTCGTTGTTCAAACCCATCTTATCGAATTTCTCCGCGATGATTTGCTCGAGTTTTTCTTCCATCTTTGTATCCTTTTCTCTCTTGGCGATGTCTTCGATGCCCAACTTCTTCAGCGTTCTCTCGACAATTTGGTTCATCTCGAGCTGCGTCGGTTCCAAGTACGGTTTATCTTCGACGATATCGGGATCCATCAGACTTAACTTTTGCTTAATCATCTCGCCCATTCGAGCGTCGTCTTCACGTCGCTGCTTCTCGGCGATGGCGTCCTCGACACCCAAGTCGCGCATTTTCTGGTTCAGTTTATCCTCCGTGCTCATTGGTTCACCTAAAGACTGCCTCGCGTTGTCGCTTCTTCGATAATCGCGTTCTTCGTCGTATTCGTCGCGTCGTCGGTCGTCTCTTCTTCGTCTCCGATCTCTTTCGTCGTATTCGTAATCGTCCTCGTCCTCGTCGTCGTATCTTCTTCGCGAAGACCTTCTCTCTTTGTTGTTTTCCTCTTCTTTATCGTTTAAAATACGAGCGATAGATTCGGTTAATCGATCCATCGGCGATAACGAGCGTTCGATGGCTTTTGGCCCAGCCCGGGCGGCGTTGGCCGCGTTGTCGAGTTTCCCGACAAACGCGTCCACGACGTTCCCGACCGCACTCGCCGAAGCTTCTTCCAACTTCTCTTCGAGATCTTCTTGAGAAACGCCCAAGGCTTGCTGACTGCTACCGCTGCTCCTTCGTCTGGAAGACTTTTGCTTTGGAATGATGATTTTCGGTTGAAAGTTAATCGGTTGCTGCTGTTGCGGTTGATAATACTGCTGTTCTTGTTGTTGTTGCTGCTGTTGCTGCTGCTGTATTTGTTGTTGCTGCAACTGTTGTTGTTGCACTTCAATTTGCTGCTGCTGTTGCTGTTGTTCATCTGCATCGGCGGCAACTTCTCGCTGCGACTGCTCAACAGTTTGTTGTTCAGCTGGCGCCGGATCTTCTTCCGATTCACCAGTTTCCGCTTGCTCGTTTTCAGTAGTATCACCATCATCGTCCGGTACGACTATATCCTCTTCATCGTCAACGTGGCCTCTCGCGCGATCTTCTTCTTCTTCTTCTTCTTCTTCTTCCTGAGAAGAAGAAGAAATTCGACCGGATGGATCGTCGACGTCGAGGTTGACGTCTTCATCTGGCAACGCATCCATGCTCGATAAATCCGGTCCAGAAGACGCGGTAGACGTTTCCTCCGTCGTCGTCGCTGTACTGCTAGAATCAACAACCATCGGCGGTCGCGGTGGCACGACACCGTTAGAGAACGAAGAGGAGGTGATGATGGGCGCCTGGGGCGTTGGGAAAGTTGTTGAAGAAGACGCGATTGTCGTCGTCGTCGGTTGTTCCTGCTGTTGCGGCACGAACATCGTCGGCGTCGGCTGTTGAGCCGTGGTCGCAGTCTCCGCCGCCGCTAACGTTCCCGAACTTGGCGTCGCCGCGCCGTCGTCCAAACTCAAACCAATATCTTGCGATAACGCGTCTTCGGTATCGTTCGGCGCATCGTCGACGAGTAAAGAACTCGCATCTTGACCTTCCCTCGCTAAGATATCCGCCGCCGAGAGCGTCGTAGAGCTCGGGACTTTCGATAACATATCCGTAGAATCGTACGGTTTCGGTTTTTCCGAAACAGAAGAAGTTTGCGTTTCTTCCTCCTCCTTCTTCTTCGAAGGCGATTCAGACGAGTCTTTGTCGTCGTCGTTATTGTTCTTCTTCTTCTTCTCCTTCTTCTCCTCCTTCGTCGGTTTCTTTTCGACAACTTTCGGCTTCGGTTTCTCCACTTTCTTCTTCTTCGGCGGGTTCTTCAACAACGAATCGAAGCCGATATCGTCTTCCAATTTGTTACTTTTGTTCCCGCCGAGCGACGCCGTCTCGCCCTTTTCAGCGGGAGGATTGGATTTCTTCTTCTTCTTTTTCTTATCGTCGTTCGACCCCCCGAGCCTTGGTAAAACAGAAGACGAGGACGAGGAGGAAGACGCGCCGTCGCCGCTTCTCATCCGTTCGTTTTCTTCTTCTTCTTCATCTTCGTCTAGAGGAAAAGCGCTTTTGTGAGCGTGGTGCTTTTTCCAGTCAAATCTCGGCATCATCTTTTCCAAAAACCAGGAGGATCGATCGTCGTCCTCCTCCTCCTTTTTGTTGTTGTTGTTGTTGTTGTTGTTCAAAAGCGAGGACGACGATGGTTTTTCGTCGTCGTATTCATCCTCCTCATCTTTACCACCCCCGCGTTGTTGTACACCGTGTACAGTTTTCGAAGGTGTAAATCCCAAAATTTCTCCCGAGTTGGAAGTCCTCCTCCGCGGCCCCAACGAAGATGATGATGCCGACGCCGCAGAAGCACCGTCGTCGTTCACGAGCAAAGTTCTTTCGCTCGTCTTTTGGACGACCGCGAGCGAGGCCACGGCGGCGACAGAAAGCATCGCCACGCGCGTCGCGATGGTGTTTCTGTTTCCGCTCGTAGTGCTTCCGCGTCTTTGCGACGATGAGAACGCATCTCTCCTCGGGACAACGTTCCTTTCTGACGAGAGGTGTCGTTGCCGCTCCACATCGTCCTCGTCCTCATCTTCCACCGTGCCGTACGTCCCAAGGCGCATCATCGAAAACTCGCAGTGTTAAATCGACCAATCCGCGCGAAAAAGAATATATATATGTGCGCGTGCGCTACACTCTGCTCCTTCGTTCTCGTGCGCTCTTTCTTGTTTATGAGAGAAGAAATGTCCGCGATGTGCAATGAGGCCAGAGCGAGCGCACGAACGGGGGGGCGTCTCGGTCTCGGAATTTTG
>Ga0255758_10002935_pt1 | contig 15385 bp, 12 predicted proteins | sample 011ome_24_FD_179958 | JGI IMG/M metagenome (GOLD analysis project Ga0255758, IMG submission 179958) | Coastal salt marsh microbial communities from the Groves Creek Marsh, Skidaway Island, Georgia - 011513CT metaG (version 2) | ecosystem: Environmental > Aquatic > Marine > Intertidal zone >...
GCAAAGATTTACATTTACTCATCGATATGGGTAAAATTGAGCCATTAAAAGAAAAAATCAAGAAGGAAAAAACATTTCATCAGCAGCAGCAGCAGCAGGAGCAACAACGTAGAGAATCGATTAGTAGTATACAGGAGGAAGAGCATCCATGAATGAAAAGGAGGGTGCATTGTTACGTTCTTTTGGATAAGGCGTGGTTGTAATTAAACTCCATAAGAACAAGAATAAATTGTATAATAATAATTCAATGGTTGTAATTAAAAAGGGGAATAAAAAGAAGGCAATACCGATGTATACCTTTTTTTTGTTCGTATATCCATGGGTTTCGTTTTGATAAATAATATATGCAACTACGAAGAATATAGCATAATAGATAAACCATAAAACATAGTTGATTGCTATCCAACTTTGCACATTCGTGTCTAAATATTTAACACGTTGATTATCGGTAGAAAATTCACTGCGCATCTTTTCGGTTTCAAATTCAATACGTTCATTCTGCCATTTAACTGAATTATATAAATCTCTTGAATCCGGCATGAATCTATATTATAATAACAGAAGTTATCGGGAAAATTTCGAATAAATTAAATTAGTATTCTCACTATGTGGACTGATTGTTTGTATGTTTCTAGCATCATATACGTTAGCAAGTTTTGGTTTTTTTGTTGCGAAATAATTTTCCATTGTTGTAAAGTTGTTTGCATCAGATAAGCTTGTAGAGGTGGTATTACATTTGACCCCCATATCAGGAGCCATATCATCAGCAGTAGGAACTTTTACCAAACTTGCTACATCGGTAACGCCATTTTTAGTGGTAATACCATGTTCTGATAAATCATCCGATTTGGCGGCTTGAGTTACCGCGTCATCTATACTAGCATTAACACCCTCAAAACTTTTGGCGATTTGTTTACCTATATCCTTACGTAATTCATCATCGGACATATCTGCTCTTTTTTTGGGTGGTTCGGTCGGGGTATCTGGTTCCGCGACCGGTAGTATAATTTGAGGAGAATCCCCCAATGCACTATAATCTGCAAACGATTCTTGACATTTACCTGAACCGGAATCCCATTTTGTATCTGACCCACAACAACTTTCTTCTACACAAACACCAAGGTCTTTGAATAAATTATTATAATTTGCAGAAGCAGGTGTTGAATACCCAGTTAATGAAGGTGGGGGTAATTCAAGTTCATTGAAGTTGATATGACTACGAGCTTGAATATTTACATAAATATAAAACATGGTGATTGACCACACCAAAATATTTACAATATGTAATATAATAAACAGAGTGTCGATATTTTGAGTAGACGGTTCTTCTATAAACTTTTGTTTAATGAGACGTAATACCACGTGAATAACTAATCCGGCAACTGCGCATAATATGATTTTGGTATATTCTGCTGCACGGAGGCGATTTGAATTTGTTAATAATACTTTGCGTTGTTCGCCCATTTCTGCCTGGTCAATAAGAAATTTTTTCTCATCGAGACGCTTTTGTTCTTTACTCACGATATCAATCATATCATTTTGTTGAGTCAGCACTGCACTTGCAGAAGTATCTGCGTTTTGATAACTGGTATTAACTTCCTTCGATTTATCCTGTAAATCGAGGACATATTTTGCAATTACAGGTGCATTATTTACATTTGGATAGGAACCGGATAAATCGGTTAAATAATTTTGCTGAACTTGAAATACTCCAGATAAATCAAAATTTCCTTCGTTCTCATTTTCACCATTGGACATTATATATTTCTAATCTTATATATTAGAAATATAAATTCTTGAAGAAAAATATAGCATACTTATTCGCGCGCTAACATAATAGCAAATACAATAAGTGTTGCTGCGGATAATGTTCCTAAACTAAGCATTAATTGACTTGTAACATATTGTTGATTATTGTCCATTATACGTTTTTCACGAACTTGGGGTATCGGCTTATTTCTAAAATCTAGCAAGGAATCTCCGTTAAAATCGTAAATTGGATTATTTTCCATAATTTCACGTGTTTCACGGTATTGGGGTATTAAATTTTGCGACAATTCTTTTTCTTTTGTATTGATCGATTCCATTTTATTCGCATATATTTGCTCGTTTTTTAGGTTTGTTTGAATCGCATCAGATGTATCCTCTATAGCTTGAGTTGTTTTTTCACCTGTAAATGATTCAGTCCATGACTTTCCACCATTCGAATAAGTTGATGGTTTGAAAAGAATGTCGCGTGCGTCATTCTGTTGTTTATGATATGCAGGACTTCCGCATACACCAACATGTTCCGGTTTAGTTATTTCTGTGGTATTCACATTATAATTACTATATTCAAAAGTTGTTGAATAATTCGTTGTAGAGTTAACTGGTATAATATTTGAAGGTTTAAACTCGGTTCCGCAATTGCTCCCACTTGCTTCTATTTGATAATTACGCGTATATAATGATGATGAATTAGGGTCGATTGGTATAGTAGAATTTGGTGGAATTACACGATTAAATTCAGGGGTGGTTAACGTACTAGTTATGCACTTATTGTCTTTTCCATTGTTTGATGTAAATGTATAATAATGATTACAATTTGATTCCCCTACACATTTTTCCTTACATTCGAGTCCATCCTTTGACACAACATCACTGGCTGTTAATAATGAACTATTTGGGTAATAATTCGTTTTTGTGGTAAAGGTGTTAGAATATTTGATGATAGAATTATTGTCACCGAATTTTTGCATTGGGTGTAGTGTTTGCTCATTCATTGCGGTATTGATTTGATATGTATTACCCATACGCGGGTCTGTATGTAAACGGTAAATGGAATAGGCGAATGGAAGTGATGATGTATCTGATGATATTGTGTATTGTGTTTTAATCGAGGGAATTACACCATAAGATAAACGGTTTGAAGAGTTATAATCGTATTTTAAATTTATAACATCGGGTAAATTTTGTCTAAATTTTTTGTAGAAATCGGAAAGGTCGCCATTTATTGCAAGAACACCACTCTTGTCCGTAACAAGTGAATAACACGTGAATTTATTTTCTAAAAAATCGGATTGACTTGAAGACACAAATGATGCATAAAATACAAATGGTTTAACACTACTATAATATAATGAACTGCTTAATTCAATTGATACGTCGCTAACGGTTTCATTAGTCATTTGATTTCGCGTGATTGTTAAATCTATAATTGGTTGTATCTGGTCTATAAATATGCACTGTATGCGGATGGGAATCGGTTGTTTATTTTCAATAAGAATTTGATACTTATTTTGTGTGTTATGAATATCAGCATTTGCCGATGTAAATTCGCATACAGATTTATCTCCAAACCAAATATAATATAAACAATTATCCGGAATCGTAGCCGTAAATGTATAAATACCGTTTATTTCTTGGTAAAAATATCCGTTCCATTCTATCGAAATTATATTGTTGGTGTTAACCGAAGAAGGATTATAAACAGTAGTTGTGAATGCTGTATTACTGGTTTCGGGGGTGCTTAAAATCGATGAATAAGGTGTAAAACATGCACCTGGTGTTGTTGGTCCAGCTGCTCCATATCCAGTAGGACATTGCGATTCTGATTGAAATCCGGTAAGTTCTGAAACAGTGTCCACATATGCAACTTGCGCTAATAAATCATATGGTTGCACATTTAATTTTGTAATATCAGTTATATTGGAATAATTGTTAAATTTTTTTATTGTATAAGATAATCCAGATTGTAGACCCCCTACAACGCTAGCATTGTGAGTGTTTTTCAATGTTATCATTTTTTTACCTAAATTTAATTTCCATGCGTTTATTCCGTTAGACCCCCCCATTGCTTTCCATTGAGAATTCACGTCTGTAAATAATGATGAACCAAATCTGCCGACGGAGTTACTATTAACTGCATCAGGTGATGTTTCGAAATGATAGTATTTGTAATTTTCAGTGGCGGTGGAGCTTTGTTCCTCTTTTTTTTCCTTTACAAATTCAGTATAATTATCTACAAATTGAGAAAGTCTATCATATGTATATAACTTATCCTTTTCCATGTAATATCTATATTTATATTACATGGATATTTTACTAAAACAGTTGTAATCATAACTCAATAAATGCATAATAAACGACACACATTACAAGGATTATTAACATTGTATTCACGATTTGTCTACTTTCTAGCATTAGATTGGGACTGTTATCTTGATTTTTAAGCTGTTCTTGGAGATATTTTAGTTTAGCATCTAAATTTTCTTGCATTTCAGTAACATTTTCATACGTTTTTTCAATTTGTATCTCGTTTGTATTATATGTATCATTTGTAACACCATTCTCGTTCGATTGCCCGTCATATGCGTCATTTATTGAATCCATTGATTTATAAAGGGCATCATATGCACTTTGAAGTTCACTAAAATTATCGATTGTGTTTAAATCACACGGTGGGTCGTTGACTTCATTGGCTGTATCTTCATTTTGACACCGTAAATAGCGAGCATAGCGAACCTGGAATTTGTTTAAATTGTCTGATATTTGATTTTGTTTATTGAATATATTTTGAGGGTGTTCAAGTCCGGCGGTGGATGGAGATGATACAAATGTAGCAGGTGCATGTGATGATACTATTTCTTCAGGCATAATATTTATAGGAGTTGTATACAGTTATTTGTGATAATAAATAAAAACTAATGACCCTATAATACCGGCTGCTAGATTAAATGATTTTAAAACGGAATATTTATATTTAGAAACCATATTCGTGTAACTTTCATCAGCTCCGTAATGGTCGTTTCTGCGTAAATACATATTTTTGACTAAATCCTCGTTTTTGCATAATTCATGTCGATAACATTTTTGTAAATTCGCATCGTTAGAACAATCAATCGTCGATGATTCTTCTGCTAAAACTTCACATTGAAATTTTTGTGGTACATCGGATTTATTAGTAGCGGAATAAAAATTATACGGGTTGAATTCTAATTCAAAATTATACTGACTATTTGATATTTCGTTCATCTATACAAATACTGGTTATAATAAGTATTTGTAATATATTCTATTAGACACATACGCGATAATAATCGGTCGTTAAGGCAGTCGAACTTGGGCGTTGAATTTTGCATATTTCACCGGGACGAATTCCAATAACGAGTGCTTGAGGGTCAAAGCGAGAAATTTCAGGTAATTGTGTTTTTGACTGAACTTGGTATTTTTTCATAAAGGTCACTTCTTCATTCGAATCCAATATTTCCATATTCGGAACTAAAGTATGATTTAGAATATTGGATTGAAGACGATTAATATTGTGAATGATTACGAATATATTGTCGTGTTCAAATAAGTAACGAAGACGTGCGATTATTGTATCATTTGGTTCATCGTCAATAATAACCATTAAAGTGTCCCTCTTGGTTAATACTTCATCAATTACGTAAAGGTCTTCAATAATGTTATCCAACACCTCCTTTTTGATTTGTTTTGTCGTCTGTTTCAATGTGAAATGATATTTTACGTATATTTTGCGCCCATCATCGTGAGTAAGTAACATATCCAATTGAGAATTCGCTAACATAGCGTCAATTTCATTTACACTAAATCGTAAATAATCTTCTGTTTCATACCCAAGCAAATAAAGTTGCTCCAGTAAAACATTTCGAGATTTATAAATTTTGTTGATACGTGAACTATTCGAAGACATGATGCGTTTATAATATACATTAATATTCTTATTCGTTTAAATCAATTTTATTGTCCTTGTTTCTTTATAACTAAACCTTTCGAGAAATCAACTTCTTTATTTGAATCGACCTCTGTGTCTGATTGATTTGCTGTATCAACATTGGATTTAATAACCATAGACGGTTCCGAGATAATATTTTGGTTACTATCAAGTGATTCATTTGGTAGTTCAGATGTAGAATTATCACTACCATTACCATTGAAGAATTTGGGGGCAATAATAACCGTTGGTTGTGTAGAAGTATTTGCTGGTATCGGTTGCATTTGAGGAATTCTGTCGGGTAACATTTGAGGTTGAATCTTTGGAATATACATATGAGCATGTTCTTCGGGAAAAATGTCGTGACTAGATACCACGTTCACCTGGTCAAGGTCGGACAAACCTTCTTTGTCGATTGCACGTATTGTAATAAACTTCGAGCCAATATGTGTAATCTCCCATGGTCGTCGAGTATTTTTATCTTTACATTTACGCATGCACACACGTTGTCCAATTTTATAATCACTCGGACTATTTCCACCCTCCATTTTCTTTAGAGATTCTTCTTTATTATCAGGAGATACATAAGGAGAATTTGGGTCATAACTTCCCCAGTCAGTATTAACTGGATTTCCTTCACTATCTAAAGGAATATATGCTGGAGAAGTGGGTGCATATTCAGGCGTTTTTATACTTTGTAAAGACGACTTTTCAGATGCATTGGGATCATAACTACCCCAGTCAGTATCAATTGGATTTCCTTCACTATCTAAAGGCCTATATGCCGGAGAAGTAGGTGCATATTCGGGTGAATCCAATTCATCGACGGTGAATCCATCTTCGGGAGTTTGTGTTCGTTCAATTTGCTTCTGTGAGATTCTTTTTTGTATAGATTCAATTAAACTTTTGGGTGTCGCCTCTTTATCGTCGAGTAATGTTTGTATATTATGTGAGAAAGACATACTCTCAATTTGTTCAATATTATCTTCCGTTATAATACGCACTTGTGCATTGATAGTTTGCAATTCTTGTATTAATAATTTGAAAGAATATGGTATACAAACAATACTGAAATTACGTCCGAATTTGGTAATATGTTCCAATCTCATATCGTCTCCTTCTAGTGAACCAACAAATTTAAGGGGACCGTCAGCCATAGGACTCATAAATACTTCTTTCGCGGGATTATAAATAGCAATCATTCCTGTATGATTACAAACCGCCAAATACGATTTGTCTCCGCGCTCCATCATTGATTCGCGCAAGAAATCGGTCATTCCATGAGAAATAACAGTGTCGCGTTCCATTTCACCAATACGTAGTCCACCATCATTTGCGCGTCCACTAACGGGTTGTTTTGTAAGGGCTGTTCTTGGACCAAGAGCTCTATAATTGACCTTATCTTTTACCATATGCTTCAATCGCATATAATATGTGGGTCCCATGAATATTTCAGTTTCAAGTTGTTCACCGGTCATACCGTTATACATAACTTCATTTCCGTTAGAATGGAAACCCTCTTTTGTTAACATTTCACCGAATACTCCAACCTTGGACCCTTTGTTATTAAAGGCTGTGCAATCCCCGAAACCGCCATACATAGCACATGCTTTACCTGTAACAACTTCAACAAATTGTCCAATGGTCATACGTGATGGGATAGCATGAGGGTTAATGATAATATCTGGACGTAAACCATCGGCGGTAAACGGCATATCACGTTCAGGAACAACCATACCAACTGTTCCTTTTTGTCCTGCGCGAGAAGCCAGTTTGTCTCCCAATGTTGGTATACGTTGTTCCAAGAGACGGACCTTGGCTATACGTTTTCCATCTTCGTCATCGGTCATAAATACGCGGTCGACTACTCCGATTTGACCCTTTTTGGGCATCTTGGACCCATCTACCATTCTAGGTTCAGCTTCAATTACACTACCCTGTGGGGCAGAATCGACCGAAACGAGACCGATTAATGCGGTTTTATCATCAACAATCGTCCCCTCTTTGATAATACCATATTCATCAAGTTTACTATAATCATATCCGGGTTTGGTTCCAACGATAGAAAGGTTGTCTGCTATATTTGTAAACTTTTTCTCATTAACGGAATCGCCTTCCTTAGATATTTCTTCGTGAGATTCGTAACATGTAAAATAGGAGGTTCTGAACAGACCTCTCTTAAGTGAACCTTCATTCACCAACATAGCATCTTCCACGTTATATCCGGTATAACAAGCGACCGCTACAATTGCATTTTCTCCGCAAGGATTCTCTTCTTTTGTGATATGATCGAGAAATCGAGATTTAACCAAGGGTGTTTGTCCATAATTGAGAACAGTTGCCGTTTTATCCATGCGCGATTGATAATTTGAATGATACATGGAGACCGCTTGTTTAGTTTGTCCACATGAAAATGAGTTACGGGTTGCTGGATTATTTTCAGGAAAAACCACCATATTAGACATCATTCCAAACATTAATGCGTTGTGGATTTCACAGTGTGTAAACCGATTATTTTTATCTGAAGTTGTTTCAAATGTATCTGTGTTTATCGCAATTAGAGCATGTTCACTCTCACTATTATCTATATAGTCCAAGATAGCCTTATCTCTCAAAAACCTCTCTAATTTTGCCGGATTTGTTTCACTTTCAACACCTTCATACAATTCATACAATTTATATATTTGCATTTCTGCTGGATTGAATTGAACACCATCGCGTTTTTTATTGAAACCTGTGATTAATTCGTTCCAAGAAAACTTGCTATCTTGTAACTTGGATAATACGCTTTTACTTTGATAAGACAATTTATTGGTAGAATCATCTCTATAAAAAATAGGTCGACATAAGCGTCCTGCATCGGTGTATATAAATATCGTATTTAACCTAATATCGAAAGCAGCACTGGAATAAATAGGTAATAATGCATTACGGCGATATAAACGAAAGGTTTTAATACAATTAATCGGTTCATCGACGGCGCCAACCAAAAAACCGTTTATCATAACCTTGGTTGATTGTGCAAGTGCGAGTGGCGTGTATTCTTCAACCAACTTCATACCCCATTTTTCGCGAACCCATTCAATCATAGGCTCTCTTGAGATTCCACGTGATATATAAGTGGAGAGTGATAAATGCTTATGAAGTCCAATATTTCCACCATCAGGAGTATCTATCGGATCTATAAATCCCCATTGCGAATTATGCAATAGACGCGGTGCTACAATTTTCAAACCGCTATCCAAAGGTAAACTGGTTTTACGCAAATGATTTAATGCAGAGTTAAACGATAACCGATTTAAATCTTGGATAACACCAATGCGTTTGGTATGAGTATGGGCACCCCAGTTTCCTTTGAATGCTTTTTTAAATCCACTATCAACTGCTCGTTCACGAAAGATATCGGAATAATTTTGCGTGATAAGACCAAATAAATTATCTTCATACATATCTTGGTTATAATATAACTTTTTTTCAAATTCAAGATGTATCTGACGTTGTTGAATCGTAAAATATTCACGGAATAAATCATATAACAATGAACCAACCAATTCAATACGTTTGTATTTGAAATTATCACGGTCAGTAGGAGGTTCAACTCCACTTGATATAGATAATAAACGAAACACCATATCACCTAACGTATACGCCTTGGTAATGTAGTTTGTTTCACCAACATGGGGTAGAAAATAATCGGTTAATATTTCCAAGGCATGAGAAATACCTTTTCCCTTGGTCAATAATGCGATATATTTTAAAGCATTCTGTTGGGTCATAATCGTAGATGCATCATGAACACAAGGTATAAATAGATCTATCATAGATTCATATTTATCCATGTCCAAGAGACAATAAGAAATGATATCTTTGTCGGAAATGATGCCTAATGCGCGAAATACAATAAAAAGGGGGACAGGGGCGCGAACATTTGGTATTTTTACAACCAATTGATGATTTGTATATTTACTAGTAGGTGTGCACATTTTCACAGATAACGTTCTAACAGGCTTGGACACATTCTCTGAAACAGAACGGATTTCTGCTGAATATAAATACTTGTCGTCATCCACTTTGCGGACATACAACATGTTATCTGCAAACTTTTCTTGCGCGATAACCGTTTTCTCTTTACCATCAATGATAAAATATCCCCCCATATCATTTTTACATTCACCCATACTGTGTCGAATGTCTCTAGACAGCCCCTGTAATACACAAAATTCGGATTGCACCATAATGGGAAATTTACCAAGAAAAATACGTTCCAATGTATGCATACGTCTTTGGGTATTTCCGTCAGTCGTATTTTCAGATGCTTCGCGCAATTGTGCGGCGGCATTTGTAGTCATAGCAAGCCGAATTTGGTCACTGTCCTTCTTTTTCTTAGAAGCCGTTTTCTTTGGACCTCCTCCAGTCATTGTATCGTCTTCAACACTACTACCAGCTGTTTGTGTAAGTATCAAATCATTTGTTACTGCGTCGGATATACTTCCTCCGTTTATTTCTTTATAGCTTGCTCCATCAATTTCAAGTTCAATACCCCCACCACGGGTTTCTTTCAATAGTTCAGAACCAATCACAGTGGGTGCCTGTCCAGGCATTAACTTATCTATAAATTCCACTTCAATATCATAATGAATGGTCATACTGTAATTCATATTTCGCATGCGTGCTTCATTGGGAAGCATAAAGTGAACATTGTTGTCGTCATGAATAACTGGTTTTCCAAAATATATTTTAGAACCATCTTTCCCACCCATGTAAAGTTTACATTGAGACATATACTCATTCGTAGCAGGATCTAATCGTGAATATAGGGTTACTGGTTTAGTTTCTTTGAAAATACGAAAAATACCATTCTTAAAAAAATCGTTGTAAGAATCAATATGATGTCTGACTAAAGCCTGTGGATTATCTTGGAAATACGTATCGATTATGTTCCATATAGTTGCGCTATCCATTGTCTATATATATAGAAACGTCTTATAAAATGTCTATATATATATTTGTTAATGATTTACGAACAAGACTAAACAAATTCGTATAAACGATTTATATTTTAATATGTTCGTCGAATGTGGAATGAACATCTTGGTCGTGTGTGATTATGATAATACACTGTTTGTGTTGTTTGAAATATTTGATAATATCAATAACCTCCTTTTTTAATTCTGAATCAAGAGCATTTGTAGGTTCATCTAATACTAATATCTTGGACGGATTTACCAATCCACTGATTAAGTTTACAATTTGACGTTGACCTCCTGATATTTTTTCTCCCGAATAACCGACGGTATCATTCTCAATATCAAGTTCTTTAAATAATTCAACGATGCGTGGATATTTCATTATATTATCAAAATGTTCTTTGCAAACATCATCGTCTTTGCATCCATACATGATATTATCAATGATTGTTTTATCAAATAACCTAGAATTTTGATTAATATACGTGATATTTTTTCGAATATACTGAGGGTCCATTGATTGAATATCAACATCATCTATCTTGATTTCTCCCTCAGTTAAAGGATATAGTTTCAATGCGATTTTCATAATCGTGCTTTTTCCGTTACCAGAAGATCCGGTGATACCAATAATATTATTATTGTTCGTATTTAACACCAACGACTTGTTTTGTAAAACATAATCTTCTGTGCCTGGATATTTAAATGTAATATTGTTAAAGACAATTTGGTGGAATGACGTTGTTATTTCTGAATATGGAACAGGATTTTCTACTTTATCTTCTTCAATAATATGACTAAAGTCTTTAAATGATGGTAATACTGCTTCAGAACGTCCATACAATTCTATCATATCCGCAAGCTGGACCGCAATACCTGTTACTCTTTCACGAAAGATGATAAATAATGTGAAAATAGTTACAAATAGAACAGTGGACATTTGTTTTGTTTTAACCTGATACATACTGTAACCAACACACGCAAATATAGTAGATAAGATGATTATATCAGTTATTAGCACTACATTCGCAACCGATGAATAATATTTATACGCCTTTTTGATAGTTGTTTCTTTTAAATCCTCAAACTGTTTATTCTCATAACCATATTGCCCGCGAACAATAACCTTATCCATATTATTTAAGATTTCGATTAAATATGTATCCGTATTTAATGAGCTGGTTTCATAATCACGACTCAATGTTCTTAGGTCTTCCCAATATAAATAAATCGCGAACATCCAACATAAATTACCAGCTATAAACATAGCACCTAACTTCATATCATAATAAAAGAGGAAGAACAAATTAACTAAAATGAATACGATACTTGGGACGATGTAGGTAATCACGTCCGATACAATTTTGAAACAAACTGTACCAGTTCGAGAAATGGGAGCAGACAGTTTAGTAAAATTCATGTTACTAAGTGATTCGTTATTGGAAATCATCAACATTTCTGTTAATTTGAAACGTATCCATTGCCGCAATTTTGTTAACAACTTGTTCTGAAAATATTTATATAGACGTTTAGTTAAAATATATAACACCCATATAGCCATAAACCATTTAAAATTTAATAATGTATTAGAAAAGTCGCCTTTCTGTAAAAAAGTAATAATTTCTGCATTGAAATGGGCTACGCCGTTCGTTTGAATCGCATTTAGCATGATACTGATTACAATTATCATTATAATATTCGTTTTTTCTTCATCATAATATTTAGTCAATAATTTGTATATCAATTCCATTGCGTATATACAATGTATTGATTTTTATGCATAAAATTAAAAATGTAACTAAACTATATATAATGGATACTTCTACTACACAAGCCCTTTTCGGACCTCTTAGCCGCAAATACTGCGATTGGTTTTACTGGTTAGCAGTGATTTCTTTTATTTTCATGTTCCTTACTGTTGTAAGTGGTCTCTATGGTATGTTAATGCACAAAATGAAGAGCGAATATATTTTTGCTATTATGTGGACAGCCGCAACATATGGCGTGTTTTATTTCCAAAACCGCTTGTTGTATACAATGTGCGTGAAGTAAAGTAACAACTTATAATAACTATTATTCAAGATATAGTTATTATATTTAGCATCTACTTACTGATTCTTAATTGTATGATAACACAAGGTCTAAATAATAATTATTGGTATCTTCTCGAATCATAGAACAAATAGAGGATAAATTATCAGAATCTACAATTAAACATTTGGACTCTTTATGCGCGATTTGACTTGATATTTTACAAATAACATCCTCGACTTTAGAATTGTCTCTAACCGATTTTACAATTGCCTTTGTAATAGTTAAATCTTTATGAGAAAACATATATTTACCTGTATTGCCTACAATTTTCAATGATGACGAATTATCATCTGTGAATCTGTGTTTACAATCAGACACGTCTCTAGAATAGGCGATAACCAACTCCATTTTTTTACGAACACCATAATGTATATCATGACCAGCATATTCATTTAATTTACCTGCATCGATTGTAAGAATATTTTCTTGATTACCATCGCCAATATTACCCATTTTCATTAATTTATGAACCACATTTGTAACATCGCATTTTTTTTTGATATTTTGTGTAGATTTTATCACCGCTTTAACAACACGAATATTACGATGAGAAAATTTGTAATTACTAGAACTTTCTAAAATAGTAGCAGTGGTGAGATGCATGGTCCCTTCATTCGTCGACATTTCCAAACTAGTTTCTGCTGATTCTAACTTACGTTTCTCTTTGTTTCGGCGAACACTGTTGTTTGCTATAGTTTCTAATTTAGGTTCTCGACGAGCTATTTTACTTGGAGTTATTTGCACCATTATACTAACCTCAAATAATTTATAATCTACAAAAAGAATATTTTGCGTAAATGTATAAACGTTGAAGTCTATATATAATACAAATTATGGATACCTTGTATTATAGTAATAATTGTAAACACTCCCAAAGAGTTTTGCATTTTTTAGTAAAAGGAAATTTAGCAGATAAGCTAAACTTTTTATGTATAGACAAACGACGTCGCGACCCGAATAATAACCAAATCTATATCCATTTGGAAAATGGACAACGAGTTATTATGCCCCCGAATGTTCACAGTGTTCCTGCACTTTTATTAGTGAAACAGAGTTATCGTGTTGTTTTAGGCGATGATATCATCCAATATTATCAAACTGCTGCTAGTCATGAAACAAAAAAACGTATTCAACGTGAAGTGATTGACCCCGTGGGTTCAAGTTTAATGCAATCGTCGGGGGGGATGAATATAATGTCTGAAGCATACACAATGTATAATTTAACACCGGACGAGCTTAGTGCAAAGGGTAACAGTGGTCGTAGACAAATGTATAACTACGTTTCGGCAAATGATGAAGTTATTAGTATTAATACTCCACCGGACACTTATCATCCCGATAAAATCGCAGGTGAAGTTACCGTAGATACCTTACAGCAAAAACGAATAGATGAGATACAGGTTCAAAGATAATTTTTTTATTGCTGTAGACCCTGATTACCTTCGTCTCCTTTTTCGCCTTGAATTCCATCTTCGCCTTGAATTCCTTTTTCGCCTTGAATTCCTTGTTCACCTGTTTCGCCAACAGGGACTTTAATGTCTATCGTCTGATTAAAAGCGTCACCTGATATTGAAATATCATATGTAGTTGAATCTAATTTATCTGCTTCCTTATATTCATACGTAATTCCGAGTATGTTATGCATAGGCGAATCTTCTAAATCATTTTTTAAAGTAGTTAATTCTTTGATTTTATTGCTCAAAATATCCAATCGCGTTTGAACCTTTCTCGCGTCAATCAGATTTGCCGCGGGAAATACCATAGAATTTCCACTATAATCCTCAATGATAATATTATTTGTTTTATGTTCATATATGGATATTGTGTAAAATATAACTATAAACATGATACATAGGGAAAAAATAACAATAATATTTGATGTATATTTCATTTATAACAGTTTTGTATATAAATACCATACAAAACTATTTCATTTGATTCACCTATCAAATATCGTTGGTAGATTTGGATTACCAGTAGGTCCGGCAGGTCCTTGTGAATTGACCGAACTGCCGTCAAAGCCGGTTAATCCCTTCTTACCTATTTCTCCTTGTTCACCATCTTGTCCATTTGGAACTAACATTGTTAAGTATTGAACTGGAGCAACACCGGGAGTCATTTGGTCTACTTTATACTGTAATAACATGGAACCGCCTAAAGACGGTGGACCGAGTGTAACACCCGACTCCTCTAACTGTAATATATTTGGATATGTTTCAATATATTTTTGAATAATTTCAAGACGTTTCATTAACGACTCTATATATAAGGTTGCCGACTTGTTCCACTCTTGAGCCATATTAAGCATTACCGGGTCATATGTGGGTTGAATCGGTCTTTCTGGTCGACATGGTGTATTCACCGCTTTCTCTTCGGCTTCTTGCCATGCATTGAACATATCTTGCCACTTGGAACACGAATTTTGTGCACTATCCAATATAGCATTACCAGCTGTTACGGTATTGCCCGGAATCGCATCCGAAACGTTTGTCCATAATTTATTTAATTGATCATATCCTTTGGGATAATTATAACCATCTGGTCCCGCCTGAGCGATTACTGACTTACATGTATCTTGTGCTCTCGCGTATTTATCAGATATACAATA
>Ga0255758_10002942_pt1 | contig 15367 bp, 18 predicted proteins | sample 011ome_24_FD_179958 | JGI IMG/M metagenome (GOLD analysis project Ga0255758, IMG submission 179958) | Coastal salt marsh microbial communities from the Groves Creek Marsh, Skidaway Island, Georgia - 011513CT metaG (version 2) | ecosystem: Environmental > Aquatic > Marine > Intertidal zone >...
GAAATGAATGTGTCTTGTGTGGGATTGGTTGATGATACCATTGAAAATGATACCAATATTAATACGAACACCGACAAAAGTCTTTTTATAAAAGTTTTCAAAGTAATCTCCTTATTAGTGGATTACCATAACTTATTTATAAAACTTATTAAATAAAACTTATATTTGTAACGTGTTGTATAACTTATTCTCTGTATAAATATATTTGTAAAACAAAAAACCCCCACATTTCTGTGAGGGTTGATTATTTATTTTATTTTTTCTAATTCTTTACTGAAATTAGAAAGGGCAATTTCTTTGAATTCTTCTCGTCTATCATAAACTGATAAATTATTTACATAGTGGCCATTACTACGATATTTGTAGTTTTCACAAACTACTAAGTTTTTTATCTTAAATTGCTTGATATCGATATCAGTAGTATCGGATAATTTTTCAGAAGCCCACATTAAAAAAGTATCTTCATACCCATAATGTCCAAATGATTCAGGTACTCCTATCTTTTTAAGTAATGAGGCACTTATACCTGTAAACCACCCACCTGCGAATTTGAATCTTGGTTGATTTGGTATATCATTCTTTACACCTGTGATATTGATATCACCCTTTATACCACAATCTTCATATGGGTCATTGTGCTCTTGATAACCAACTTCATATTGCATAAATTCTTTATTTACTATACAATCCCATGTAGAATCCCATATACGAACAATCTCTGGTGTAATAATTGTATATGGTGTTATCTTTTTTATTGCCTTCATACCTTTCTCAAAATAAGAAAGAGTTCGTTCATCAAAGATAATATCAGTATCTAACCAAATAAAGAAATCAGCATCGGTATGTGTTAATAAAGAATTTCTTCGTTGAGATACACATCCTAAAATATCATCAGATGTTCTGAAATATTTTATAGCCCAATCCATTTGAGTTGATAACTTTAAAAACTTTTCTTCAAAATAAGATTTTGGTAAAGATGATTTTTTCCAATTAGTCATCTTATCTGATAATGATAAAGTTACATCAACTACCCACTCTATATTAGGGTCAATATAATATGATGCCCTACGGAGTTGGATTAAGGTATTTTCTAACTCATCTATTTCATAAGGTAGAGCAAATATAGATATTACTATTCTCATTTAGATTATTTCTTTTAATTCTTCAAATGCAGTTTCCCATGTTGTAAATCTATAACCTTTATCATCAATATAAACAACTGCTCGTGGTTTCTCTGCAGTTACATCCTTTACACAAGTATGTATATCATACTTTTCTAACCACTCCCAAACTAGCTGAGTTCCAGTCTTACCTTGAACTAATGGTCTATCTAATTTAGCCTTTGCAGTGTAAATTACAATATCCCATTTTTTAGAAAGTTCTTTTATTGCCTCAATTGAACCAGGTAGTGGGTCATCATAGATAGTTCCATCATAGAACCCTTTTGAGTTACCATGAATAACACCATCAAAGTCAATTCCCAACTGACGAGTTTCATCTGAATTAGAATTTTCTCTAACGTCTTGGTTATCCAAGTTTAAGGTTTTTAGTTTCGGAACTTCGTAACCAGCTGATTGGAATAATTGATAGAAACACATTGTTGTTAAAATTTCACCAATGAAGTATTGAGCAACATTTAAATTAATATTGGTATGACCTGAATCCACATCAGTACCACTAATTAAAAAAGTATCAATTCCAAATCCTTTTACTGAATTTAAACCTTGAACTACATCTGGCGATGCCCCACTTGAAGTTACACCAATTACCAAAGTTTTGGTTTGTGTTTCTCTAATTTGTGATTGTAACCATCTTTCTAACCAAACTTCGTAATCATAATCACCATGCCAGATAGCAACAGTATCAGTATCAGGTGCAACTATCTTTTTAGTATTTTGTGATAATCTTGTTAAATCAGTTGCAAGGTGTCTTGTGATTGCAAGATTACCACCATGTGAAATCAAATATATTGTATCTGATTCTGAAAACTTCTGTTCCAATTCCTTAAAGTTTTCTGTTTGAATTATCTGTGTTAATTTACTCTGAATGTTCTCTAAATCTATCATCTATATCTGTTAAAATTTCTATTAAGGTATCTCCCATATCTCGATTTATATTTTTCGATAACTTATAAACTTTTTCTCGTTCATAAGTATATGGTGAAACTCTATAATGAGTTGCGGTTCTACCCTTTGTTATTTCTTTATTATAATTTATTTTAATTTCACCATTTAGAATTTCATCTATCATGGTAAATAAATCTTTTGTTTTAATTGCATTATCACCAGTTAAAGATACGATTGAATTTAAAGATTTCTTATCTTCTAATATATCATATGATAAATGAGATGCATCTTCTATGTGAATATATTCTCTAATCTCCTCACCGTTACCTGTATAGTCTATTTTCTTATCAATAAGTGCATTTGTTAAATATCTACATATTGAATTAGTCATTGGTGCACCTACACCATATAAAGTTCCGTATCTGAGAATAGTATAGTTTAATCCATAGAACTTATTAAAATCTCTAATTAACATTTCCGATGATTTCTTAGTAGATGCGTAGATACCACCATGATTACCACCTGCATATGCAGATGATGCAAATATCAATCTGTCAACTTTGTGTTTTACACATCCCTCCATTACATTAACATTACCAACAACATTAATTCTAACTGCAAGAGATGGATTTGAAATACAATCATCTATATCAGAAATTGCACATAAGTTATAAACTAAATCCATACCTTTAATGGATTTCTTAACTTGGTCTTTTTCTAAAATATCACCTTCAATGAAAGTGGTATTTGGATAATTGGTTTTAGTTTTATCAAATATAAAAATTTCATGCCCTCGTTTTATTCCAACTTTAGCAAGATATTCACCGAGGAATCCACTACCACCAAATATTATAATTTTCATAGGTATTGTTTTATATTTGATACTGATTCTATCTCCATATCAGTTCTAGCTTTAGATGTAAAACTTCCAATATGTGGGGTAAGTAATACATTATTTAATTTGAGTAAATCACCATCAGTATATGGTTCAGTTCCATATACATCAATTCCCATACTCATATTTGGTCGTTCTGATAATACTTCATAAAGTTCTTTCTCATTAAAAAGGGTTCCCCTTGAAGTATTTACCAATACAACATCATCTTTCATTGTTTCCAATTCAGCTCTACCAATTGGTGAATCTAAAAATGGTGTATGAAATGTAATAATATCGGAATGTGTATATAATGATTCTAATGTAATTCCATTGGAAAGTATTGGGTCATAAATTATTGTATTTGAACCAAATGCTTTAACAACTTCACGAACTTGTTTTCCTATCCTACCATAACCAACTATACCAACCACACAATCACTAAGTTCCTTACCCATTGTTTTTTTCCACATTTCTTGTTTGTGTATTTTCTTGAGTAGGTAAAGAATATGAGTTATAGTAAGTTCTACTACCGCGTTGGTTGGTGCATCTGGTGTGTTTTCTACTCTGATTCCTCTATTATCACATTCGTTTAAATCTATTGATGAAGTTCCAATACCCACTCGTGAAATTACTTTTAAGTTTGGAGCTAAATCAAATTCAGTAGAAGTATATTTTTCAGTTCCTGCTATCACAATATCAGGATTTACTTCGCTCAATCTTTGTTGAATTTCTTCTTGAGTGTATTTAGATTTCTTAGTGTTATAAAATACATCACAATTTTCTATTGGTGCATTAAATGGATATGTTGTAACTAAAACCGTTTTCATCTATGTTAAATTTTCTATATTAAGTATATATTTTTTAGTATTCCAAATACAAATATACGTATTTAGTTGAATAATCCAAATATTATTTAAAATTTTCTAAATAATATTTTAAATCCTCAGGTGTTCCCAACCCCCACATTTTAGGTATATCGAATGTACGAATCTGTTTACCATCTTCAATTGCTTGATTGAAAACAGGACAAACATAGAACTCATTGTTCACTCTGATATCTTTCTCAATCATATCTTCTGCATATTTTACAAAATCAGAACCATGTTTCCAATAGTAGTATCCTACCGTTGCTATATCTGAGATTGGATTCTTTTCAGCAACTTCGGTTACTAACCCATCCTCATCTACTTTCGCAAATGACCACTTAGGATGAGTTGCTCTAAAAGATACAATCCCACCGTCAGAATTAGTTTCATTCATCTTATACATAAACTCGGTTGAATCCCATTCTACGAACTGGTCTGAGTTTGCAAAGAATAGTGGATTATCATTATCTATATGTTTTTTAGCAAGTAATGTGGTACATGCCGCCCCTTCAGTTAACCCATCTACCTCTACAATCTTGCAATTAGGTGTAATTAAATTAAGTAATGTATCTAAATTATATTTTTCTCTATGAGATTTTTGAACCACATAAATAAAGTTTGCATCTATATTTAAATTATCTACTACTACCTGAATCATGGGTTTACCATTGACATCAATTAGTGGTTTTGGAAAAGTATATCCCGCTTTTTGAAATCTACTACCTGCACCAGCCATGGGAATAAGTACATTTAACTTTCTATCTACCCATTTGGGTTTATCATTGGTTACTCCCATTTCAATTTCAATTAATTTCTTAGATATATTCGTATAAGTTACTTCTGATGGATTTTTTACTCTTAGGATATGAGCTTTGGAACGAGATGCGGCGAGTAACCCATAAGGTGAATCCTCTATAATTAAAGTTTCTTCAGGTAGACACCCCATCTTTGAAATTGCTCTCCAATACATTTCTGGATGTGGTTTTGAGTTTTGTACATCTTCGTTTGAGATAATGTAATCCATAAACTCCATAATACCCAGCTTTGAAAGAACAGTCAATACTGTCTTTCTGATTGAGTTAGAACAAACTACAATCTTAAAACCATCTTCAACCAATGAGTTCATTACCGATTGTAGAGTTTGATTAGGTTTTAACTCTTTTAGTTTTTGTAATGTCAACTTTTGCTTTCCCTCCCAAATCTCTTTATGAAGTTCGATTGGCAATCCTTTTCTTTCACTCAACATCTCCAACTTCTGATTGGTTTTCAATCCATCATAGGTTGATAGATGTTCCTGCCAAGTAATCTTATATTCATCACCAAGTATATCATTAAGTGCATTATAGTGAATCTTTTTAGCATCCACCAATACACCATCTAAATCAAATATAATTAATTTTGTTTTATTCATTATTTTTATATAACTCCACATAATCCGAACATACTCCTAAACACATAGATGTATCATGACTATTAATTTCTGGAAGTACTGATATTGAATTTTGAATTGGTTTTATCTTAGGATGTGACCATATAAATCCATTGGATGTTATGGTAATATCATCAGTATCGTGCCAAAAATAATTAAAATTAGTATTATGTAAATAATGGATACATTGGTGGTTTTTACAATGTATCCAAAGTGATAAAATTCTTTTATACAACCAAGAATTATCTATTTTATATTTGGCATAATCATGACCTAACCACAAATCAATACCGTCATACCAAACATCAATTTCAACATCAAATCCTTTTAATATAGCCTCATCTATATATGATGGACTATTTTCGTTTTCAATAATCTTACCATTTAGATTACCTCTATGTGATATCAGTTTTAACATGAAATTTATATTAAAATAAAGAATTAAAATCTACCCTTTCATAAGAATCAATTTTCATTTATAAATTATTTATTTTTTAAATTATATAAAGATTCTGCTATTTCAAATTCCATTGGAGTGTTTATATCAACAGATTCTCTTTCATTAAGTATAATAAATTTAGGATTGTTACCAACCACTCTACTATATTTTCCCATTACATCTTTATTTACAATAGAAATTCCATAATTTAACATTTCTATATTAGGTAAATCTTGAGAATTTGGTACATTATCTAAATCATAATTCATAGGTTTACCATCTAACCATAGATGTCCCTTTACCAAGTGAGTTGAGGTTAAACTATCACATTCTGAATTTAAAAATAAATCAATTACTTCCTCATGTCTCTCCACTCCTATAAAGGGAGAACATACAGGTGTTAGAAAAATATAATCAGTATCAGTTGTTTTACCAATATGCCCGTGAAATTCAGAATTAGTAGCTTCGGAACTTGCAAAATATGGTTCTCTCTTTATGGTTTTAACACCATACTTTTTACCAATCTTCAACATATCATCACAATCACTATTTACAATAATCTCATCTAAATTTGAAACTTGTAAAAGTGTTTGTAATTTTAAATCCAATAAAGTAGTATCTCCAAATGGTTTTATATTCTTATTAGGTACTCGTTGTGAACCTTTGCGAACTGCAACCACAGCTGTCATTTTTCCTTTTTTCATAACTGTCCTCCATTTACATCAATAATACAACCATTTAAGTAGTTAGATAATTCTGAACATAAAAATACAATTGGTCCCACTTGGTCATCCACACTACCCAATCTACGTAATGGTATGTTCTCACATAATTTATCTTGTTGTTCCTTTGTCATAGATTCTTCTAACATAGGAGTTAGAGTTTGAGATGGACAGGTACAATTTACATGAATACCACGTGGCCCAAGTTCATGTGCAAGTTGTCTCGTTAATCCAATGATACCAGCCTTACTTGATGTATAATGAACACCACTTACGATACTCTTATTTCTACCAGCAATAGAAGATACATTTACTATCCTACTACCAGATTTCATCAATGGAATACTTTTTTTAATTATATAATAAAAGGAACGGAGATTTGTATCTAGTACTGAATCCCATTCATCAATTTCTATATCTTCAATCTTCTTACAATGATTTATTCCAGCTACGTTAATTAAGAAATCAATATTAGTCAAAGATTCAAATAAAGTATCGATACTATCTTTATCAGATATATCAACTCCATCAGTACGTGATACTCGTATTACAGTTGCACCAAGTTCTTCAAATCTATTAACAACACCCAATCCAATTCCCTTAGATGAACCAACAACTACTACTATTTTATTTTTAAAATTAATCTGCATAAACGTGTTCTACATCTGGTTTTGTTATTGCTAATCTAGCCGCTGGTTTATCACCAACTGCAGTTATTTTGTGCCAAGTGTTTGCTTTAACCACAATTACATCACCTTGTTTTACTCTACTAATTTCTTCTTCAATTTGCCACTCGTATTCTCCTTCAAGAACTACCCAACATTCATCAGCATCCGGATGATAGTGTAATCTATTTCCTTCACCTGGATTTTGTTTTATAATAACTCCACCAAATCTATCATTATAGATAACTCTTACTGCCCATGAATCTTCAAATCCCAATTCCTTTTCTAATGTTGGAATGTTTATTGTTTTTGGATTTTCAAATCTATGTCCTCTTTCTAAAAATGAATCGGAAACTCCATCATCTTTTAATACTCGTGTTACATTACTATCTTGTTTCATACTACTAATATATTAATTATTTTTTAATTATACAAATTTTTATAATTAAAAAGTTCAAATATTTTTTTATACTTACTATAAATTTTTTTAAAATCAGATTCACTTATTTTAAAATCTAATTCTTTAGTTGAATTTAAATATTCCGGCTTTTTGAACTCCCAATCAAATTTATTACATAATAATTTTAAATCCGATTCAAAGGTTTCTCGTTTTATAAAAAAGTCTATACCAATATTTCCATCTTTTTTAAAGATATATTTTTCTTGATTATAATTAGGTTGAGATAAATAATAATCAAGTTTTTTTGAAAATGTAAGAGGTTTACCATGGTATTTCCATCTTGAAAATTCCACGTCAATTGGATTTCTAACTGATGTTATAAATGTATAATTTTTAGTTTGTGGGAATTTATCTAAAACATAATCAATTGAAGTATGGTCTTTATTTATATCACCAACTATCTTAACATTTATTTTTGGACTTATTTTATCCATAAATAATGGTTTAGTTAAATACAAATAATCATCTGAGTTACAATAGTTAGATAGAAATATTTGAGTTGCGGTTGATGCAGTTTTCTGACTTCTTATATATACAAATCTGTTCGAGTGTGATATTAACATGTTTTTTAAAATAAAGATTCAAAATCTACTTTTGGATAAACATCAATGGATGAATTATACCCTGCATTCATAATTTTAGTTCCGTTACTATCAAAATTCCTTTTTGCTAATTTATGAGTGAGATTCATTCTCAAAAATTCATATTCTCCATCCTCAATAGAGGCATGATAATCAGGGTGGAAATGATTTTCATCACCTTTATCATTTCGTTTACTATTTTCCAACGTTTTCCAATTAGAATCAATACCAATTAAATAAACCTCATCATACTCCATATAATATGCAAGTTGGAGTGCAACATTCATAGTAGTTCCACTTTTATCTAATCGTTTTTCTGCATTTGTTGAAAAACAATCTTCTTTACCAACTTGATTTTCTGAAAGTGATTCTAAGTATATAGTTGATTCATCTAGTTTTTCACCACCATTTCGTTCAATAGCATTTTTATATCGTTTCCAAATTAAAGATTGTGTTTTTGGTTCTTTTGATGCAGTGATTACTGATTTAGACCAACCAATACCCCAGCGTCTATCTATACAATTTGAAGAACAAAAAATATAATAAGATGGTCTCCATCTTGTTTTAGGATAGATTAATTCAATTCGATTCATTGCGATTGAATCTTCATTTTCTAAAAGGTCTAAGTTCATATCATTTAAAGAAGGACCATTACCAACTAAAAATATTCTCTTACCTTTACCAATTCCCTTTAAGTGAGTTATTTTATTCATTTATTCTACCTCCAATATGCTTTTCATTACATCATCGATGAAAACTCTATCATCATTTAAGTAAATTTCTCTAACTAAATCTTCTTGTGGTTTTTGTTTATGATTTCCATTAAATTCATTTTTTATTTCATTGTTCAATTTTTCTATTTGAACTTTATCAAGCTTTTTATAAGAATCTCTCCACCCATCTCTAAACCATGTGAATCCAGTAATATGAAGTTCCTTTACATCATAACAAAGTAAATCAAGTATTGCAAGTGTACCAGTATTTGGACGTGTTCCTAACATATCAGCAATACCCAAATAATAATCAGTATCTAAAACATGGAATCCTAAATCCCATTTTTTATTATCTTTCTCAAAACGAGTTACATCTGGATAAAAAGGTTGAATCCATTTTGGATAAGGACATGATACGAATACATTTTCATTTTTCATTTCTTTATAAAAAACAGGTCCACCACAATTAGGTGCGGTACATAAACAATGATAATGAATATCAGTTCGTGAACCTACATCTTTCTGAAATCCCTCTTCTATTGGAAATGCTTTATTTAACCTAACTACAATATCATACGAATCGATTTCTTCACCTTTACCCAATCCTTCTAATGATGGAGAGGGTCCAACTACAACTACTCGTTTTCCTTTTAACATTTCGTTGTAACTTTGGTCAAATCTACCAAAATTTTGGATTTCTTTCCACTTATCATAAGTAAATCCTATTGGATTATCATTCTTTGGTGGTTCTGGTAAAACTTTCATTTGATATTTCTCCTCTAACTTTTGTTTTAATTGCGGATGTCTATCGTACTGATGAACAATTGGAAAAACTTCTCCTTGTTGATTTGTGATTACAAAATCTTCTGTAATAATAGGGGTTGGTTCTAATAACTTATCACCAAATTGTTCTTTTTTAATTAAGACAGTTCCTAATTGAGTTGCTAAACCTTCTTCTTGATTTACGAACTGAACATTCTCTTTGAAGTGATTTAGATTGATAAGTATATTGTAAGCAGCTTGGTCACCTAATTGTTTAGGATTTGCTGTCTGTAAACTCCAATGATAAATTTCTAAAAATAAATCTCTAAGAGCATATCCTTTACCAACAATAGTACCTGCACAATAAGAAGTTTTTTCCTTTAACCATTCCCATTCCATTGGAAATGAAGTACTAGCGTTTACTGTTGCCCAATCATCATCTTTAAAAGTAATACATTCGGAAAGAGATAGTATTTCTTTCTTCATATTTTTTTCAATCCAAAGGGTTGGGTCTTTCTGAAAGATTATATCCTTTACATCTGTCCAAATAATAGTTTCTTCTTTGAATTGTTCTAAAACTACATAGGCATCTCTGAATCTTTGAATGATAATATGTTGTTGTAATTCACTTCCAAATAAATCCCAACCAAACGATTTAAGATAATCAATCGTTTCTTGTGGTACATCATATACCAACATTATTTTCTTACCTCCAAATCCACTCTTTTTAATGGATTCAATGTAAGGTCTAATATCTTTAGGTGAGTATTTTGTTATACAACCAAATATAATCATAATGATAAAATCTTAGAAAAATTATAAATTATATTTTCAATACTATTGCAGTTAAATACCATTTCTTTGTTTTTAATTAATTTATGTTTATTTTCAATCAATAATTCAATTATATCATTACGATTCATAGAAAATAAATTATTAATAACTCTAACATTATTTACAAATCTAAAGAAAACATCATTATTATTATCATGAGATTCATCTCCCATAAATTGAAAAGTTTCAAATCCGGATTCTTTTATCTTTTCTATATGATGAGTATTTCCATGTATTATCAATGGATGATAGTATAACATAGGATTTATAGTAGATGAGTTTATAAAAACCTGATTTTCCTTATCTAAAAGAGAAGTTGATACCCATGAAAATAAACTTTTTTTATAAACATCATGTGATATTGGTTCAATTCCATAATGGCCTGTTGTTAACTCATTTTTATCAGATTCATCATAACTATAAGGTAAATTAGATACTATCTCGTTATATACATCTTCATCAAATTTAAAAAATTCAATAATATCAGTATAGTTATATTTCTCACATATATCAATACATTTATTTAAATTATATGAAAGTGTTTCATTTGTTAATGAAAAGTCATTATGTTCAATAATACACTTGTCAGTATTTTTTGATTTGAATATGTAATATAACATCAAATCTCTATACATATTTGTAGTTCTACTTAGTCTTAAAGCATATATTTTACTATTTTTTATATTTTCAATATGTTCTTCAAAATCATAATCAATTGCATCTAAAGAACCTTTTAACTTTGTAAATGTATCATACTCAAGAACATTATCAAATATACATTTAACTATCGGAGAATTCTCACCATATTGTAATTTTTCATGGTCATATCCCAATGCGTTACTTGATAGTATTATCATCGAATTATGAGGTAAGTTATAATCTATTATAACATTCTCAAACATTTCATAGTAATTTTTTAAGTTACCTTCTTCGGTGTTATAATCATTGTAATAAAAACTATCAGCCTCGAATCCAAAATATAAGAACAAGAAAATATTACCAGATTTCATTTCAGATAATACACGAGGGTGTTCTTTAAAAAATTCATCAAAGAACTTTTCTCTTATCTCATTGAAATCTCTATTACCAGGATGAAATTGTAATTGTAGAATTACTTTTTTAGGTGATTCAATTGCAGAATCCAAATCCAATAAAGGTAAATGTATATTTTCTTTTAAATAATAATCAATAACATCTTTATTATGATAGTATTGATTAGTATTTTTTATACGATATGTATGTATGTTAAATAAATCATTAAAATATTTACAAGGCCTGTTTATTACATGAGCATCTGGTAACGTAGATACCATGTACATAGTATCTATTGTTGTAAATTCAAAATTTTCAACTAAATATTTTACAGTATTTAAATATGTATGATTTGAATTCATTATAAACTCTGAATATATTCTCTTAATCTATCTTCTGGTTCCCATCCCAATCGTTTACAGGTATCATCGTTCTCACGAAGGGTTTTACGGTAGTTTCCTGGTTGGTCTGGTATATAAACTGATTCAGTTCCAAACTTCTCTTTAAACATCTCATATACTTCATTGATAGAGTAGTTAGTACCAGTTCCCAATTCCCATGCATCTTTATGTGATTCTGTACCAGTTCCTACTTTGTATAGTGCATCTACAATATCCATTACGTGAGTAAAATCTCTTCTTTGTTCACCATCACCAACGATTGTTATGGGTTGATTATCTCTAACCTGCCTTCTCCATATTCCAATTACAGATGCCCAATCACCTTCGATGATTTCATTAGGTCCATATACATTATAGAATCTACAAATCTCTACATCTAAACCGTATGTAGTTTTGTATAATTTAAACATTTCCTCACCCATATGTTTGAATGCTGCATATGGAGATTGGAATGGGTCATGCCATCTCGAGGATGAACCTGCGTAAACTACCTTTACATTATTATGCCTTGCGAATTCTGCTACTGCACGAGTTCCTTCTACATTCACTCTAAAAGTTTCAGTTGGGTCCTCAAAGGATGGTTGAATACGAGATAGAGCAGCTAGATGATAAACTATATCAAATGAATCTCCTTTAATATATTCAATCTGAGCTATATCACATGTAATATAATTACACCCTTCTTGTTCATTTTCAATTAAACCACTATCGTAGTTATCTAATGAATGAACTTCATGTCCTTCGTTTAATAATCTTTTGATTAAATTGGTACCGATGAATCCAGCGCCACCTGTTACTAATATTTTCATATCGTTTCGTAAAATTCGTTTTGTTTTTCTTGTCTTTGGATTTCCTTTGGGTGATATAAAGACCATTCTTCTTCTGCGGGGAAATTAGAGAAAGTATCATAACCTGTAAGAGTTTCATGTACTTTATTTCTCCACTCTACATCATCAGTTCTTTTGTAAATACGAAGTTGGTAATCTGGATAATTAACCCAACCTTTCTCATTTACATTCCATCCCCATTTCTGAATATGTTCTTGAGTTAATCCCTCAACTGTATTGACACGTGGTACGAATACTACATCGACTGGATTATCTTCTAATACATTAGGTAACCAACTAATTAAATTTTCATGTGGTATCTCATCTGCATCGATAGAAAAGATATAATCCTTAGTACAATGATTTTTAAGATTATTTTTAAAGGTACCAAAATCTTTATTAAGTGGAAACCCTACCACAGTATAACCATGCATCTTTTGCATGATATCTAAATACTCCATTACTTCTTGAGTAACCGATGTTTCATCGTATTGTACTACGATTTCATCATCTTCTCTCATGGTATTTTGTAAAAAATTAAGGAGTTTAGTCAACTCCTCAATCTCATTACATACCGTTATTGCATATGATAGTGTTTTCATTATTCGTTATCAGTATCTTCAATTATTTCTTCTTTAATTACTTCCTGTCTTGTAGATTGATTGGAACCTTCTTTAAACAACCCTTTTAAGAAATCTTGTTCAAATCTAATCTCATAAACATTCTGAATACTTTCTAATTTATAGGTTCTATAATTACCCAACGATTTAGAATATATTTTAGAATTGGGTTTAATATAAGATTCAAATAAACCTTTACCATCTTTACTAAATCGTTTCAGAAGAAGTTCCAATGCTTGGTCTGAACCTATGGGTATTCTTTTATCTCTTAATTTGTTGATAAAGTTGGTAAAATCTAATGGTCGTATATCATTGAGTTTTATACAATGAGCCTTACCATCTACAATACCTACTACAAAAACGTATCTAGCAGAATCACCAGTCTTAGTGACAGGGTCTCCACCTTTATAGGTAGTAATCCGATAGATATTCCTCGGTCTAATTTGAGAACGAGGAACTCTTTTTTCGGGTTTTAAAAATGCTTTGTATTCTCTTGTATGAGACATCTTATAGTTTCTTTATTGTTGGTAATTTTAGTTCTACATGTTGTTGAACCTTTACATACTTGTTAAGTATTTCACCTAACTTAGTTGTCATCTTATCTAAACTGAAATTCTTTTGGATATTAGTTTTTAATCCTTTAGAATCCTTTTCATACTTCTTATAATTTTTGAATACATCAAAAATCTTCTGAGCTGCCTTAGAATAATCTACTGTAAACCATTTAGAATCTTTTAGTAAGAACTTGTTCTGTGCAGATTCATGTACATGTGTTAATTCTCCTTCTAAAAAAACAGTATTTTCTTTTGGTAAGAAATCAACATGGCCACTCCAATTAGAAACTAAGATTGGTTTACCTGTTGTAGCAAACTCTGCAAGTGGTCTACCATATCCTTCACCTTTAGTGAACATCAACATTGCCTTTACTTTTTTATCGTTGTAAAGAGAGTTTAATTCACTTTCTGATAAATCTCCAAATATTAAATGGATTGGAGGACATTTATCACCATATTCCTCAGTTACTTGTTTAATCTTATCTGCAACGATTTCTCTTTCACCTACCGAGAATCCTGCAGCAGATGTTTTTAAAATAAGACCAGGTTGTTGGTTTTTAGGTAAGTCTTTGAATACAGTACAGAAAGTTTTGATAACCATACCAGTATCTTTTCTATCTTGTCCTAAGTTTCCTTGTAACCAATGTCCTACATATAAGAAATTAAAATCGGTATCAACTGATTCTAATATAGATGATTCTGATTTACTATTGAACACATCTAAGTTAACTCCTTCGAATAAAACCTCAACTGGTGTTGTAGTTTTTAACTCACCAACTGGTTGTTTAGTATTTTTATCTACTTGAGTATAAACGGTTTTAATAAGAGTATCTTTAGTAAATTCAGATGGTGTAATGACCAAATCCATTAGATTAGAACCTTGAATGAATTCTTGTGGTGCAAGTGTAGTTTCTACTCCTGCAGTAATTCCAATGTTATACTTACCAACTTTCTTGAACTCATTTGCAACTGATACTTGAATAAAGATATCTGGTTGTTTGTTTAGTTGAGTTACAATGTTGGATAAGATTTTTTGTCCAAATTCTGTTTGTGGGTCTATCTGGTCTTGAGGAGTATTTCCCCAGCGAGTAGGTACGATTTTTACATCATACTTATCTAAATCAAAAAGTGATTTAAGAATATCTCTACTATGGTCACCGTAACCTGACCTTGTTGCAATTGGAGCTTGAAATAATAATAATGGTTTACTCATTTTCTAATTCTTTTATTCTGTTTTCTTCCTCATTTCTCAAACATCTCTGAATAGAAATTTCGGTTAATTTAGTTATTTCTTCTATCTTCTCTGGTTCGTGAGGTGAGTTGTAACACTCAAATCTTGGAGATTCAACTTCGTTATCTTGTAATACGATGATATGATAATCTTCATTTAATTCTTTCATACCATGAATCGCCTTACGAGATTCATTTACTTGATTGGATGTCCAATAACCAGGTACTCTGATAATAAAAATTGGTTTACCCATTATCTCAGTTTATAAACGTTGAATTTCTTTTTAGG
>Ga0255758_10002945_pt1 | contig 15364 bp, 7 predicted proteins | sample 011ome_24_FD_179958 | JGI IMG/M metagenome (GOLD analysis project Ga0255758, IMG submission 179958) | Coastal salt marsh microbial communities from the Groves Creek Marsh, Skidaway Island, Georgia - 011513CT metaG (version 2) | ecosystem: Environmental > Aquatic > Marine > Intertidal zone > Salt...
ATCAAGTTATCGTAACCGAACCCATCCAAACGGTCGATGGCTCTTTGACCGTCGTCTCTGTTGACGAAATTGACGAAAGCGAACCCTCTGCTCTCTCCGGTTTCTCGGTTGAACGCGACGTAGATTCTGGTCACGGGACCAAACGGTCTGAACAACTCTTGTAAATCTTGCTCTCTCGTGTCTTCGGATAAGTTGGATACTCGGACCGAATTTTCTTCTCTTCGTCTGTTCATGGAGTCGCCTTCACCAGCGCTCGCCCCGGCTCTTCTCGACGGCGGCACGTACCCGCCTGCGCCGCCGCCGGCTTTATCGCCGCCCGGTCCGTCGCTTCCCGGCGGTTTGTCGCCCATCGCCGCCAAATCTTTATACGGACACTTCGTCGTCCAGTGATCCCCTTTCTTCCCGCAAATTCTACACACTAACAGAGACGTTTGACTGCTCGCCATCGCCTTCAACGGATCGTTCGCTTTCTCCAACTCCGATTTCGGTTGCAACCTCGCTCGCTCCAAGAAAATCTCCTCTAAAGACACCGCCGTCATGCTCTCGTCCCCTGTTTTATACCTCGCCGCGTCGCCAAACCTGGCCCAGTTTTTCCTCTCCAGCATTTCCTTCGTCACCGTTTTGGACACTTTGTGCACTTTCACTCGTTTGATCGACCGAACTTTCGATCCGTCTTCTTTCACTCGGTACTCCGTGACCGTTTTGATCCCCGTGGAAGGATCGATTTCGATTTTGGTCGGCGGTAACGCGAACGCCGCGTCGTCGTCGACGCCCATGTCGTCGGAATCCGCCAGAGAGATTTCATCGTCCTCTTTCTTTGAAGTCGTCTGAGGTTCTGCGATCGCCATTTTTGATCGTGTTGTTGTGTTCAAAGTGTGTGTTAATCTGAGGACATAAGCCCCAATTTTTGACTTCTGAGACACAGAGGAAAAGAGAGGAAAATCGACATTTTAAAGGAGGAGGAACTTTATAGGTTCACTTTGCGCAAGAGTAAGGCACACTTTATGTGTATAATTATATGCCTTTCTTCTCTAAAAATAGTAGTGCTAGTATCGCGCGTTTTGTTGTGCTCTTCTTTTTCCTTTTATACTTCTTGACTTCTTCTATATTATGCGAAGTACGCCAAGTCGCTCTTCTTCTTCGCTTGGACTTGTACGATGCCTTCGACGAAATCTTCGTGGTTGACCGTCGTCCCGTCCCTTCGCAACGCTAACATCCCAGCTTCCACGCAGACGGCTTTTAATTGCGCGCCGTTGAAATCGTCCGTGCCTCGGGCTAATTCGTCGTAGTTTACGTCCGGGGAGACGTTCATTTTGCGCGCGTGGATTTGTAAGATGTGCGAACGGGCGTCTTCGTTCGGGTGAGGGAACTCGATTTTTCGATCTAAACGTCCAGAGCGTAACAACGCGGGATCTAAAATGTCCGCTCGGTTGGTCGCGGCGATAATTTTCACTCGATCGTCCGAACTAAAACCATCTAATTGGTTCAACAATTCTAACATAGTTCTTTGCACCTCGCGATCGCCGTTGGTATCGGAATCGAAACGTTTCGTACCGATGGCGTCGATTTCATCGATGAATATAATCGCCGGCGCTTTCTCTTTCGCCAACTCGAACGCGTCTCGAACTAATTTCGCCCCGTCTCCGATGAACATTTGTACCAACAAAGGCCCGGCTAACTTCAAATAACAAGCGTTCGTTTGCGCCGCGCACGCTCGCGCCAACAGCGTTTTCCCCGTTCCCGGAGGGCCGTATAACAAACATCCTTTTGGCGCTCGTATGCCAAGTTTTACGAAGTGTTCTCTGTGCGTCATCGGCAAAACAATCGCCTCTCTCATCTCTTGAATCTGCTTATCTAACCCCCCGACGTCGGAGTAATCCTCGACTGGTTTCTCGTCCACCTCCATCGCTTTCACCCTCGAGTCGTACTCCGCCGGAAGCGTATCCAAGATCAAATACGAATCCTTATTCACGCCGACTAAGTCGCTCGGTTTCAAATCCTTCGCGTCTACTAACCCAGCTATCGGGAGAAAGATAGTCTGTCTGGTGGTTGTTTTCAAAACCACCGCTTTCCCGCTCCTTTGCGCGTCCAAATCCGCTTGCGCGTCCGCCTCCTCGTCCTCGTCTTCCGGTTGGAGATCTAAAATTTCCACGATCGAGGCCACCAAATACGGAAGCTGTTTGTTCAGTTTCACTTTCTCCATGTTATCTTTCACTCGTTCTCGTTCGCTGCCGACGTCCAGTTGTAATCGGTTGCTTTCGTCTCGCAGGACTCGTATTTCGTTTTCGAGTAAACGGACGCGCACGAGGACGTCCTCCGTGGTGGAATTTTTCAGATCGTTGAGGACTTCGGCGGTGCCGTCGTCGTCGTCGAAAACGCCGTCTAAATCCATATTTCTTTATCGCCAATATCGATCGACACAACTACGTAATAGCTCAACAGAAGAAGGTGAGAAGAACTCTTCTCTCTTTTGTCTTTGTCTTTGTTTTCTTGCGCGTGCTCTGTTAAACGAGAGAATCTGACTGACGTTTTTTGAAAGAAAATGGGTCTGTGTGTTTCAATTTTATTCAACAAAATAGTGTCTCTCTCTCTCTCTCTCTCTCTTTTTCTAAATCATCAATCCATCGATGATGAACTCTTTCTTGAAGGTGGACGTTCTCTACTGAATGTGATGGGGTTCTTCCTCGACAAATGCGGCGTATTCTTCGTCCGTTGGTTCCGAGAACCCTTTTTCGAGCAAGTAGTTTTCGCACTCGGGTTGCTCGTAATACCGAGCGAAAGCGATGTATCCCCAGAGGTCAAGAGGCACTTTCGCCTCTTCGACTAAGTATTTGAGGCAATCGAGTTTGCCAAACCTTGTAGCGGTTGCCACACAGTCGAGTTTTACTGCATAAAATATTTTTCTTTCTTCAATAAGATATTTCAAGATGTTTATGCGACCATGTCCTGCCGCCTGATGTGCCGCATCTTCTTCCGTATCTCGCGAAGGTTTCACTTTGTCGAAAAGAAATCGAACACAGTCGAGGTGTCCTCTAGCAGCAGCTTGTTTACACGATTTTTCTTCATCACACGGGCAACCATTAGAGAAGCAGTACTTAAGTATCTCGAGATTACCAAAACATGCCGCCTCGACAATCGTCCTTTCATCCCACTCGCACTGTTTCACTTCTCTCGCCCACTTGAGCAACTCGAGTTTGCTCGTTGTAGCAACTTGCCAGCAAAACAAGGCTTGATCTGCCACTCTTCCGCTTTTATCTCTCTCTCCCCAGGGAAAGTTATTCCACACCACTTCCAACGTCGAAATCGATGAACATTTGTCAACATTCACACGTAATTCCGATACGTTTACCCCGGCATACTGAAGCACATCCCAACTCTCTCTATTCACCAGTGAAAAGAAACACCGATCTGTCCTATTCAATTTCGGAATCACATGCGAGACAAACACATCCTTATGATGCAACACCAATCCCGTCCACAACTTCGTCGGTCCAAGCTTTAAACGCTCCACATCTACCACAGCTTCCGCCATGACGACCCGCTCCTTCTTCTTCTTCTTTCTCAAAGAGTATTATGCTCTGTTATGCTCTATTTTATTATTCTTTTTTCTTCGCATTAGAAAAATGTGCGGTCACGTCGTTTTTTGCTTCAAATTTTAAAATTTAATTGTGAGCACACAAACCCCTCGAGGATCCAGAAAAAAAACGCTCCGCTGATGAACAACACGAACAACACCATGAACGATCGTGGTGGTGGTTTTGGTGGTCACAACACTACTACTTCTAATGCCCTCGGTTCGGGAGGAGGTGCGTTACTCTCGGAGTGCACGATACGAGTTGAAAACAGATTCGAAATACGCGTGGACACTTGGGGAAAAAAAAATGCATTCTCAACAAACAACAACGACAACATCCTTCATCAAATCCCAACGTTTTACTTTCTAACGCACATGCACCAAGATCACTTGCGAGGATTACGGGAAGATACGTTCGAGAACGATAATAATGGGAGGATATATTGCACGGAAATCACGAAGATTTTACTGGTGAAACGATTTCCGAGGTTGGAATCGAAAGTCAAAGTGTTGGAGTTTGATTCCGTGGAGGTGGTCGAGGTTGTTTCTAATAAGAAAAACACGAAAGAAGAAGATTTGAGGTTCAACGTGTACTGCTTGGACGCCGGGCACTGTCCCGGGTCCGCGATGTTTGTCTTCGAAGGAACGTTTGGGAAAGTTTTACACACCGGGGATTTCCGGAGGGAAGATTGGAGCGGGAGTTTGCCGAGCGGGAAGAGGATGAGTTTACCGACGCCCGGGAGCAACGGAAGCGGAAGCAACAACGGGTTGAGGAAGAATTTTTTTAGCATGTTGAACGACGTGCCACTTTCTGCGATGTGGTCTTCGAGCAGTCCGAGTTTGACGACGGGTTCCCAGGACCTCGGGTACGACAACAACAATAACACAACTTTGAAGAACGCGACGCCGTTGCCGAAAGTGCTCGATAATTCGAAAACGCAAGCGGTGGACGTTTTGTATCTCGACAACACGTACAACAATCCAGAGTACGATCATCCACCCAGAGCTGTCGCTTTGGAACGCATCGTAAAGTTAGTCACGGAAATCGAGCCGGAGCGTCCGGTGATTCTTTTGTTAGATTCTTTAGGTAAAGAAGACGTCGTCATAGCGCTGAGCCAAGCGACGAAATCGAAAGTCTATTTGCACAAAGATCGATACAACGATTGGTTAAAGTTAGGATTTAAGAAAGAGTACGTGTGTAACAGTCTCGGAGAAAACGAAAGCACGAGAGTGCGCGTACTCCCCAAGGCCATGGGGAGACACAAAGAGAACGTGTGCGGACCGTTGGTGGCCGGGTTGAAGAACTTTAAGGAGTGGGGACCGTTGGTCATCAGTCCGACGGGCTGGGCGCGCGTCACCGAACAGATGCGAGAGGAGGACGAGAAACAAGAGATGGATACGGAACGACGGGAAAAGATGACGAACGAGGAGAAAACAGACTGGGTTCGCCGATCGGTTCCGTATTCTTTACACAGCAGTTACAGCGAACTGGAAACGTTCGTGAAAAGAATCCAACCGAGGAAGATTATCGGCAACACGAGGGACGACACCGTGAAAGAGGCGGAGAGGAAAGGGTTATCAGAAGTTCGCTCGGTACACGTGTGTAGTCTGGAAACGTTTCTGCGGCCATCGTCGCAATCGGAAGAGAACGTAGTGTTAAAAGCAGTTTTTGAAACAGAAAGAAGACGCGAGCAAGCGACAGCGACGACAACAAAAATGAACACGACGAAACTGTCGGTCGATTCGCCTAGAGACGACATTTCAGACGTGCGACTGCTTTCGGCGTCGTCGCCACGAGGCGTCAAAGGCGACGTGAAAGAAACGCTTCACAAAATGAGGATCGTTTCGCCGAGCAAGCCAGCGACGAAGTACGCGCTCGCGAATAAAAAGTTACCGCTACGTTTACAACGGTTTCAACAAAAAGAACGAGAAAACGACGCCACAAAGCCGCAAGAAAGAGAAGAAGAAGAAGAAAAAGAAGAAGAAGAAGAAGAAGAAGAGGAAGAAGAAGAAGAGAAAGAAGAAGAAACTCCAGAAGAAGAAACCCCGGAGGAGATTTCTGTGCTACCTCTACCACCGAATAGAAGAAGGCTACCGTTACCGAAGAGCTTAACGACGACTCGGGATGTCATTCTTCATTCTTCGGAAGAAGATTTGTACATCAAGTCAAACCTCAAATCGCAGCCGTCCGTGCGAGGCCCATCGAAGGAACAGCCAGTCAACCGCATACCGCTCGTGAACAATCAAAAAAGCGACGGATTCGACGTGCTGAACGCATATCTCGAACAGAGAATGAGACAAAAAGAAGAAGAGCGCCTCGAAAGAGAGAGACAACAAGAGCTCGGCGACGTCAACGCCGACGCAGATATTGAGGATGAAGACGACGAAGAAGAGGAAGAAGTGGAAGAGAAGGAGGAGGAGGAGGAGGAGGAGGAGGAGGAGGAGGAGGAGGACGCCGACGACGATATTGTTCCTACGCAGTCAGCTGACGGAGCCATCGGGCACGGGAACGAAGAAAAAGAGGTGACAGCAACGCTCGCGAGCCCTAGTAAATGGTTTTCATCCATCATAGGGCCGGTGAAACGGTTGTTCTCGAGAAATGGTGAGAAGAAAACTCCTTTGGAAGAAAAGTTACCGGAACCGAGAGTAAAAGAAGAAGAAAAAGAAGAAGAAAAAGAAGAAGAAAAAGAAGAAGATGATGACGACTGCACAACAATGATAGATGATATAGATTCGGATGAAGACAGTGAAATCGTGGACGAATCTGAAGATGACGGAAGTGATCTTGAGGACTTTATTGTCCCAGACGACGAAGTTGATGGGATGGTTATACCACCACCAAACCATGCTACTATTGATAAAGAATGGAACGATTGGGAACCCGGAAGCCCGGGTTCAATGCTTTTCAAGGAAATAGTAAATGTTATTGAAACACACGCAAAAATACAAGCGGATATCACTGCGAAAGTCACTGACATGGACGACAACGATGGCGAAGCAGAGCATGGCGGTGGCAACGACGCGATCGCCGGTACAAATACGAAATCAACCGGAACCACCGCCGCGTGTGGTAGTGAACCGAACCCTCAAGGCGGTCCTCGACGTCCGAAACATCACAACCCGTGGGGATTAGACGAAACTCAGGCTTTGATTGAAGGCGTCTCCAGATGCGGCGGCGGTAAATGGGCCGATATTAAAAAGCTTGGGTTTCCGGAAATTGAACATCGCACCGCGGTTGATTTGAAGGACAAGTGGCGCACCTTGCTTCGAACCGCAACATTACCGACGCCGTCTGGACGAGAAACCGCTGGTAAGTCCGGCGGCGACAAGAAACGAGAAATCCCGAGAGCTATGTTGGACCGAGTTCGAGAACTCGCCATGCTTCACGCGAAGCTTAAAGCGCGCGACGCAGGCCACACTCTCGAAGACACCGTCGATGACGGGAACAAAGAGACGTACACGAGTCAATTAGAAGCAACATTTCCAGCATTAATCGATGGCTCGCATTTGAGCGTGGAAAAGCCAAAAGAAGATGGTGCGGATGTTGGCGAAGAGGGAGAAGACGCCGCCGCCGCCGCCGCCGCCGCCGCCGAAGAACTCGATAATGATAATAATAAGAACAACAATAATAACAGAGGCGATGCCAGCGAAGACGACGACGACGACGATGACATGCCAATTCGGGGAAGTCATCATCGCGCGCGCAAATCTGGATCACCGCCGACTGAAGAAGAGCTGAAGGAGGCAGTGTTCGAGATAATCGTACGAGTCAAAGAGGGAGGAGGCAAACGAATATCAACCAAGGAGGTTCGCAAAGAGCTAGAGAAGAAATTCGGGTGCTCTTTAAAGGCGTACAAGGAAAAAATACAGGACTGCATTTACTTCAAGGTCATCGACCGAGACACAACCATAGTAAGGAAGAAGCGCAACAATTCACGGAAGGAGGGAAGTCGATTAAAGCGTAAACGCGAGTTGAAGACAGAGCAAGATGTAAAAGACGATGTCAGAGAGACAGAAGGAGTAGCAGAAGAAGAAGTAAAAGAAGAGGAGCGAGAGGTAAAGAAGCGACCGCAACGAAAGAAGAAAGTAAAAAAGCTTCGGAAATCAAATCCTCTAAGATATGCGGATTCAGATGCATCATCATCCGACGACGACGACGAAGATGATGAAGAAGAAGAAGAAGAAGAAGAAGAAGAAGAAGAAGAATTGAACGATGGCGACGACTCCGACGATGATAATGAAAACGAGGACGAGATGGACGACAAGGAATCCAAGTCAGTAGAGAAACCGCACAAAGAGCGAAAAACACCAGCCTCGATATTCTCCAACACTGGAGTGTATTCCGTTCCCGGGAAAGTTCGATGGCAACGGACGACAGCACAGCTCGAGCGTTTAGAACAGCTCTTCGCGAATGATACGACGACGCCGCGGGGAGAAAAATTGAAACAAGTGACGGAAGAGTTGAGCGCGCTCGGCCCCATTCAAGAGTGCAACGTGTTTAATTGGTTTCAGAATAAGAAATCGAGATTGAAGAAACTGGAGGAAGATGCGGCGAGGGAAAAAATGGAAGCGGCAGCGAATAAGAGATCGAGAGACTCTGACGATATGGAGAACGGCACCGTCGTTGAACCCGAAATAGAAAAAGAGGAGCAGGACTCTGAGATCGATAACGATTTAAGGTTGCTGTGGGAAAAAATGAAAGTAGAAAAGAGAAAACGTCCGCGGACTTAGAAAGAATCGCAGCGCAAGCAATCCAAGTAAGGGCGAATAATAGCAAATTTCTGTTGTTGTACTAATAGTAGCTAAAGCGTAGCCCGCAATAAAGTAGAATTTGTAAAGATATCGTACCATGTACCAAGGTACCAGTATACATTTTCAAAGATGTGTTTTATCTCTCCTACAAGCTGCGCGCGCTGGCGTTATTTTTGTTTTTTTCATTTTTCGCTATTGTTATGTATCTAATCCATGTCGCTCCTTCGTTGCGCCTCCGTCGACGCGGCTGCCATCGGCGGTTTCGTCGAGTCGTGTCTACAGGTGGGGCAAATGCGAGATCGTAACAACCACGTATCTATACACGGCGAATGATAACAGTGACCGCACGACAACCTCTTCATATTTTCTCCGCCTTCAATATCGGACAAACAAACCGAGCAACTCGCACACGCACCATTATTCTCGTCACCTTTAGCGGTAATGATTTCCATGGCGTCGATTTGTTGTTGCGTCAAAGGCGCTTCGGCTAAATTTTCGCCTCCGTTGGCGTGCTCGGCGGCGAAGCCGTGCATGGCTCGTAACAAGTCGTGGAAACCTCGGATGGAACCAGGCATAAATCCAGGCGGCATCGCACCATCACCCATCGTCGCCGCGTTTTCCTGCTCTATCGATTGAAACATGTTCCTAAACGCCCTCTCGAATCGATTGTTATCGTTCAAAACGTCCTCCCTTGCCTCGCCCGGCGCGCGTTGTCCGAGCACTTCTCGCATGATTTCTAAGAACGGATCGCCGCCTGGCATCCCGTTTTGTTGTTGTTGTTGTTGTTGTTGTTGTTGTTGCTGATGCTGCTGTCCGCTATTTCCGCCGAGCATATCCATCATACCCGGACCACCCATGACGGATCGAAAAACTGGTCCATTTGGCCCTCCGACTTGTATCTCGATCCTCGTTTGCCTTCGGCGAACGGAATCGCCGGGCCTTTCGTTCACTTCATCTCTTCTTCGAACTCTCGACCCTCCTTGTTGTTGTTGTTGTTGTTGCTGCTGCTGCTGCTGATGCGCCTGTCGTCTCTCCACCATCCTCCTCTGCCTCGTCTCTTCCATCCTCGCCTCTTTCATCTGCCACTTCCTCGCCAACACCTCGTCTTTATATTCGCTCTCCAACTGCTCCGGCGCCTTCCCGGTCTTGGCGCACTCCATCGCGAGCAAATGGTCGTCGGTCAGATACGACGGTTTCGGCAACACCTCCTCGTCTGCAATGTCTTCTTCTTCTTCTTCTTCTTCTTCAATATCTTCATCTACATCTTCATCTACATCTTCTTCTAAATCTTCTCCGCCCGGCGGCGTAGAAGTCGTTCCTTCTTGGTGCCTTTGCTGCTGCTGCTGCTGCAAGTGTCTCCCTAACGCGTGCCTCGCGTGCGCCATCGCGATCCCAACGTTCAACGCGCCCGGTATAAAATTTGGAATCCCACCCGTATGCGTTCTCTGTTGTTGTTGATTTTGTTGTTGTTCTCGCGGCGGTTGTTGTCGTTCCTCCTCCCTTCTCGTCGTCGTTTGATTCGGAAGCGGAGGAGGCGGATTTGGATTTTGCACGACGGAATGATTCCTCGGCGGTAACGGTATAGCGCGTTCGCTCCGAAACCTCGCCGCGTGTAACGAGCGAATCTCTTCCATCTGTTGTTGTTGATGTTGTTGTTGCGTTCTCTCTCGATTATTGCGCTCTCGCTCCGTCATGTTTCTCGCGTTTAGGTAATCGAAAGAGAAGAAGTAGATACTCTCTCGGGAAAACGAAGGATGAAGAAAACGAGTTCAGAATTTACTCTCTCACTCTCACTCAGTTTCTACTCCGTTCACCGTTAAAAAACGCCGCGAGATGTTCTCAGACGTGTAATTCTAATAACGGTGATGTGCTCTCCAAACGGGTAGTATCAGATACCGCTTAGTCTTTAGATGTGATATGTGCCGGTAACGACGAGAAGAAAAGATGTTTTACTCTTTTTCTTGGAGAAATGAAGGCTGAAGAAAGAGTTTTTCATCAGAATTTGTCTCAAAAGGCGGGAAAATTTAATTGACCACTGTCAAAAAAATTTCCGCCGAAAATTTTTGAGGTCCTTTTTCATCAGTCAGTGTTTTGAAACGAAAGAGTCCACACTATATACAAAGAGAGAGATATGCGATGATGATGATGATTTCAGCAGCTTTTGTCGCGCAAACGGGACGACGGTTTTGCCCCGCGCGCTCCTCCTCTTCCTCGTCTTCCTCCAAATCCTCCTCCTCGTCCTCGAGGAAAAGTTTTGGTGGTGGTTTTTTATGCGGTGGCGACAGATTCGGGTGGTCTCCTAACGGTCCTAAGAATGGATCTTTTGTGGTTGGGAAAAGTTCACTCTGCGTTTCAAGAAGAAGAGTAAAGACGACGCGCGCGTTGGTGATGATGGGGGTGCACCCAAAACCTCCTTTCGCCATAAAAGCGCGAAACGCAAAAACGACTGCATTTTCATCTTCTTCTTCCTCCGTATCCTCCTCCTCGAGCGTGTTGAAGAATGAGTATAATAACAAAAGAAGGAAAAGAAGAGGCGATTTGAAAACGAACGCGATAAATTTGCGATATTCGATCGAATCGAGTTTAAACACTCTGGCGAACTTGTTTCCACTGTGGATTGTCTTGGGCGCTCTCGTTGGGCTTTTTAACCCAACTGTGGTCGCGCCGCTCTCGAAATCGGAAATCGTGACGCCGGCGTTGGGAATCGCCATGCTCGGCATGGGCGTGACGTTGGACGAAGGGTCGTTGAGGCAAATGCTCTCGGTGAAAGGGTCCGCGCGCGTGTTTCTCGGGTCTTTGTTACAGTTTACCATAATGCCGTTGCTCGGGTTCTTCGTCGGCCAGATGTTCGGGTTGGAGAAGAGCGCGAGACTCGGGTTGATTTTGGTCGGGTGTTGTCCAGGCGGAGCGGCTTCGAACGTGGTGGCGTTTTTGGCGAACGCAAACGTCTCTTTGTCGGTGGCGTTGACGACGTTGAGCACGTGTTTGGCGGCGTTTGCGACGCCGTTTCTGACGAGCAAGTTGATGGCGCCGTTGTTAGTAGCGGCGTCCAAGACGAAAGGCGCGCCGACTGGGATCATCGAGGTTGATTCCATGGCTATGGTCGCTTCCGTCGCGCAAGTGGTGGTAATGCCAGTTATCGCCGGATTTGCGTTGAAGAAGGTCTTTCCGAGAGTTGCGAGGATTGTGTCTCCGGTGTGTCCGTTGTTAGCCGTCGGCGCGGTGGCGTTAATTTGCTCTTCGGTCATCGGGAAACACTCCGAGGCGATCTTAGGTGCCGGACAGGATATTTTGTTTGCAGTTATCTGTTTACACGCGCTTGGGTTTATGTTCGGGTACATCGGTGCGAAAATCTTCGGTTTTCCGAGTCGAGACGCGAGAACGGCGAGTATTGAAGTCGGCATGCAAAATTCCGCGTTGGGCGTCGTGTTAGCCGCGGCACACTTCGCGAAGGATCCGTTGGTGGCGGTAGTTCCCGCGATTTCCGCCACCGTGCACAGCTGCCTCGGTTCTATGCTCGCCGGTTACTGGAGGTTTAAAGACAGAGGCGGTGGTTCTTCATCTCCGACAGCTTCCTCGTCCTCGTCCATAGATGATGATGGCGTGAAGATTTATTCGTTCTAAAACAATTCGAACAACGAAAGACATGAAAGACAACAGAACGCTTCGTCGATGCTTTGTTGTTACTTTCTATTTTAATTTTTATTAATTAAAAACGCGTATGCTAAAATTTATCTATGTGCTATAATATCAGGCGGCTATCAGTCGGCCCAATCTTCGCGGAGCCAGTTATCGCCGTGTTTCTTTTTCATCTCCTTCTTTCGCGCTTTTCTTTTTTCGATTTCCGTTCTCGATAACTTTTGGTGTCTAGCTTTTTGAATCTCTCTCATGGCCTCGTCCATCTTTGCCGGGTCGATGTAATTTTCTAAACCAATGTTTCGGTACGCTGCGCCGGCGCCGCCGGGTGGACCAGCCGCGCGACGCCGTTGGAGGAGCTCGTTGACCTCGGCGGTGACGCGACCGGTGACTTTGTTATACGTACCAACAGAGGCGAACCGTTCCGACGCGTCTTCGCCTTCATCGTTCGCGTCGATACGCGCGCTTGAGCGCACGCCTGTCGCGTTCTCCATGGCTATTTTTTCTTGTTCTATTCGGTCGTTTTCCGGTAAACCTTCCAAAGCAGCTTGCGCCCATCGGTTCGGTTTTTCTATGCCGTTGTTCTTTTTATCTTCTTCTTCGTCATCTTCATCTCCATCATCGCTGGCTAGCCCGTTCAAATTTTCTTTCGCGATTCGATCTCGCGCCGCGATGGCCGCCATCATCACCTGCTCCGCTTCTACCGCCGTACATCTCAACGGTAATACCGCACCTAACGCTTCGCATCTTTTCCTTAAATGTGCGTCACCTAATAACAAAGCTAACGAGGTGCACTCATCAGATTCCTTTTTTGTTGTTCCGTGTTGCCTCACCTTCAAATTCATCGGCAACGCCGCTCGCCACATTTGCAACTGTTCCGTTTGGAACGGTCCTTGCCAATTTCCAGAATCGTCTTCGTACTCCCATCCCATTTGCGGCGCATTTGCCGCGACGACGCTCGTACCCGTCGGAGATGGTGGCGATTTTGCTCGTCCGGATCCCCCAATCTCTCCTCTCGCTTCTCGCTCAATCTCCTCCAACTCTTCTTTACTCACGCTCGCGAACAGCGCTCTCTTCTTGTGTTCCGCCAACGCGCTTTCGTCTCTGACAATCTTAATCGTCGTTTCCTCCGGCTCTTCCCACCTCGTCTCTCTCGTTTGTGGGTTGAAGTAATAAAACTCCTCTTGCGTCTGGTCGTACGATTGGACCCATTTCGTCGTCGTCGTCGTTTCCTCTTCGTCTTTTTCTTCTTCTTCTTTTTCTTCTTTCGTTGTTGTTTTCGCCGCCGCTTTTGAATGTCGTTGCCGTAACTCCTCGTACTCTTCTTTACTCGTTGGAAAGTTCACCTCTGGGCCGTCTCTTTTCGGTTCGCACAATTCGTTATCAGTTGCGTGTGCATATTTTAACCTCGCTTTCGATTCCAGTTTCGCTTTTAATACTATTTGTTCAACCTGATGTTGCTGCGCATCGGAGATTTTCGTCGCTTTGTTGGAAATTTTACCGTCGTCTAAATCGTCCTCGTCAAAAGACTCATCGTTCGTCCGGGGTTTCCTCTTTGCCAACGAAGAAATATCTTTCCTCTTCTTCGTGTCTGCCATTTTCTTCCACTAAACGTCTTTTAGATGGCAATATACTACTACACAAAGCGCAAAACGAATTAAAGTAGAGAGATTATGATGTAAAAATAATGGAGTAAAACATACGAGAGAAATACGACAGAACAAAAAAACGTCTTTGTTCTAATACTAATAATACTAATAATACTAATAATGGGGAAAGGACGCTCCGGCGCGCAGAAGAGGAAGAAGAGGAAGGAGAGAGAAAAAGCTTTAACGGAGTATATTGAGAATTTGGAGCGTTTAAAGCTTGGGCCGACCAAGTTGTGGACCGGGTTGGTGTTGCATCATAAGGATGTGTTTGTCTCGCATGTGATTTCGAAATTGAACGAGACGGATCGGTGGTTCTTTGCAAAGGCGAATAGTGAGAGTTCGGGTGTGCTTGAATACGCCGGGGTAAACGTATCGGGATTAGTTTGGGGTGTTCACGAATGTTCATCCATTTCGACGTTGGAATTGGTGTGGAATAACTTTCTCTGGGGAGAGAAAGATGATAGAGGAAGAGTGGCAGATCAAGCCTGGTTTTGCGAGCAGGTTGCTCAAACGAACAAACTCGAGTTCCTCAAGTGGGCGAGAGAAGTGAAACAGTGCGATTGGGATGAAAGTACGATTAAAGTGGCAGCAGATATAGGTAATCTCGAGATGCTGAAGTACTGCTTCTCGAATGGTTGCCCGTGTGATGAAAAAGAGGCGTGTGAACTAGCTGCTATTGATGGACACCTCGACTGTCTTCGATTTCTTTTCGACAAAGTGAAACCTTCGAGAGATATGGAAGAAAAAGCGGCAATGCAAGCAGCATGCAGTGGTCACGTGGACATCCTGAAATATCTTGTTGAAGAAAGAAAGATATCTGATGAGGTAAAGATTCAGTACGTGTACAACGCTGCAGGGTTTGGCCAACTCGATTGCCTCAAATACTTAGTCGAAGAGGCGAAAACGCCTCTTAACGACTGGGAAGACATCGCGTCCGCTCGGTTTCGCAAGCACCACGAGTGCGAAAACTACTTGCTCGAAAAAGGGTGCCCAGAACCGACGGACGAAGAATACGCTAAATTTGTCCAGGATCGGCAACCAGCTTAGAAGAGAACAGCGACTGATAGATAGATCATTGAGAAAGAGAGAGAGAGAGAGAGAGAGAGAGAGAGAGAGAGAGAGAGAGAGAGAGAGAGAGAGAGACACACACACGCAAATATATTAAAACACACACGCAAGACTTTTTGCAAATTTTCTTTTTTGACCGGCTTCTTCTTCTTCCACTTCTCTTTTTGTACTTTTTTTTTGTCTCCTCCGAGAAGAGTAGGGTTGGATCTTCACATTAAACACCACCAACTTTGCCTCTTCTCCGCGTTGAGGAGCCCATCATATTTTCTCGCTTACGGTCGTAGTAGTACTGTTACGAGAGCGAGAGCGTATTACGTCGTCGAAAACAGCATCGGGGCAGAGGAGGCCCGCGTAGTTTGTTTTGCGTAGAGTAATTCCTCTTTCTCGTAGTATTGTTTTTTGCGCTGCTTTTGTTGGAATTTCATCATCCGAAAGAGAGAGAAAAAAGAACGCATCAGACGAATACAGAGGAGACGGGATAATATACCACGACTACGAGTTGAAGAGAGAGAGAGAGGCGTTTTAGAGAACAACGTTTAAAGTAGACGAAAGAGCGCATAGAAGAATCAGAAGAAGAATTTTAGCAGAGAGAGAGAGAGAGAGAGAGAGAGAGAGGGAAAACAACAGAACCAACGAGGACGAAAGAAGAAAAAAGTATGGTGTACGTGAAAGGAGAGGACGGGTT
>Ga0255758_10002946_pt1 | contig 15364 bp, 14 predicted proteins | sample 011ome_24_FD_179958 | JGI IMG/M metagenome (GOLD analysis project Ga0255758, IMG submission 179958) | Coastal salt marsh microbial communities from the Groves Creek Marsh, Skidaway Island, Georgia - 011513CT metaG (version 2) | ecosystem: Environmental > Aquatic > Marine > Intertidal zone >...
TGGCTTTGGAAAAGAGCCGGTTGGATGGGCCTTCTGGGGCGAAGTTTGCTTTTGGGGATGAGTTTGATGGAGCTATTGTGAACGATGCGATGTGGGGTCTGGGGATCAATCAAAAGAATCTTCAGAACGAGGGTGTTGATTGTATCTATAAAAAAGAAAACATTACCCTCGAGGATGGCCTGCTCGTTTTTACCCAAAAGCGGGAACCTGTGCCAGTCCCGGGTAGGACATGGTCTAAAGAAACCACATTCAATTATTCTTCAGGTGGTGTGCATACACGGGCGGGGTATGAGCTGCGCAATAATATGTATCTGGAATTGCGCTGTAAACTGCCGCGAAACAATGCGGGGTATGGTGCCTTTTGGACGGTTTCCCGAAAAGTGGGAGATTGGAAACCCGAAGATTTACTTGAAATTGATATGTTTGAATTTATCGCCGCCCCCGAGAAAACAAGATTGTGGAGCGGGTTGTGGTGGCATGATTTTAGGGCCAGTGAACTGCATGACGGGATACCTGAAAGAAGTTATGTCAAACGCTCAGATGATCATTTTTTTATCAGCCAGCGAGTCTATAAAGCACACCATGGCCATGGCCATCATATCGAGGGGAATGAAGTAAATTTCTACGAATTTTTTACCTTTGGGTTGAAGGTTACGGATGACGAATTTTTCTGGTACCTTACTCAGGATGGGCCCGCATGGAAGTCCGAGCCCTACTTTCACTTTTCCGGTGGTAAGGTAAAAAATCGGACCTATGGAAAGGTAAAGGATTTTGAGTGGGAGAGGGAAGTCCCGAAAAACTTACATGCCCAGGTAAATTTAAACTATGCGATGCGCAATGCCAAATGGGCAGGTGGTCCCGTCCAGGATGACCAGTTACCTTCCAAAATGTATGTCGATTATGTCCGTTTTTTCAAGCTTCCCTAGCGGGGTGAGTTGTGCGGGTCTGTAAGAAAAAATTCACTGAAAGAACTGCGAGATGAGTGAGGCTTTATGCTCGAGTAGATAAGACTTTAATTGCTAATTTTAACTCAACTAGCCTTATTCTGTAACCAAACAAGGGAAGGTTAGTTTTTTAATTCATTGGAGTTGTAGGAAATTTTCTTTGACCAATATTTCACAGGCAAATCGACTCTTTGAGAACGAGCCTGTGTAGATGCTTACTGTTCAAGAACTGTAATCTTTGATATCGCTTTCTTTGAAAATGCTGATGCCTAATAAGGTACAGGATTTGGAGTTAAGCATTTTCACACGACATGATTCAGGGCTTGGACCACATTGAGTGCATCATTTCCAATGCTTTCCATCTCATTGAGGATATCGATGTAAATCATTTCTGCTTTTAAATTCTCCTTGTCCTGCATCCGTTTGACTGCGTTTTTACGAAGAGATTTTCTGGAAGCGTCTATACGATCCTCAATTGCCTGAGCTTTTTTAATGTCTGGTATGCTTCCGTCTTTGAGGTGGGCTTGGTATAGTTCCATGAAGTCAAGGATTTGTTCGGAGAATACTTTGATTTCCCGAAGTGTCTCCTGTGGAAGAACCCGATTCTTTCGATATTTACGGTGTGCTAACTGCACGAGGCGGTGGCAACAATCACCTATGTCCTCCAGTTCTCCTGTGACACGAAGCAGGGAGGCCACTCGAAGTGCACGTTCCCCGGCCAAGCTTTCGGTGGTGCAATAGATCAAGGTTTGGGTCACTTCAAAAGCGAGTTCATCACATTTGTTTTCCAGTTCCTTGAGTTCCTTTATCAAATCACTTTTATCGGCATCCGGGCTTTCAAAGACTTCCACAAATCCTTCAAACATGTAGCGGGTGATTGCGGCCAAACGATTGACCTCCCCTTCAACTAAAGCAAGGTTAAGCTCCCCAGTTTTAGGGAGAACACCAGAGCCTTCATAGTGAAGGGAGGCAAGACTGCCGGGCTTTGGGGCCTTGCCGTCATGTGTTTTAGGTTGTACGAGTCTTTCCACCAATCGGCCTAAATGCGGCGTAAACCCAATGAGCAGAGCAATATTGGTGAGGTTGAAAAGGGTGTGGAAAAGGGATAGGTGTAGGGGAATGTTTTTATCGACTATAGCTTTTTTGGCCTTGGCTATATCATCTTCGGTGGGATTACCCTGAAAATTACTCTCTGCCAGATATGCGGATGCCTCGGCTTGGGTTACATCATCAATATAGATGGCTCCGGGCATAATTTGATCGAGAATGCCGATAAAAGGATAAAAAAGGAGAAGCATCCAGCAGACTCCGGCAATGTTGAAAATAAAATGGGCCCGGGCTGCTCGCTTCGCATTGAGATTAGCCCCCAGGGAAGCAAGCCATGCGGTTACAGTGGTGCCAATATTTTCTCCCAGTACAATGGCAGCGGCGATCTCAAAATTAATCCATCCGTTAATGGCAACAATGATCGTAATCCCCATGGCGGCCGAAGATGACTGCACGAGAATGGTGAGGAAAACCCCGATAATCAGGAAAATAATAACCGAGCCAAAGCCATAACTATTAAGCTGTTCAATAAAGCCCTGGATGTCTTGAACTAAAAGCTGATCTCCTGGATCTGCACTTTTAAGTAAGCTTTTTACATCCGGCACTGCACTTTTTAATTCACTCAGGCCAAAAAATAATAAGCCAAACCCAACGAGGAATTCTCCGGTGTGTTTGAATTTTGGCTGGCTCATAAAAACCAAGGGTAACCCAACACCTATTATGGGCAGGGCAATTTTAGAAAGGCTGAATTTACCAATGGTTGCAATGATCCACCCGGTCAGGGTGGTCCCAAGATTGGCTCCCATAATTACACCAATCGACTCCATGAGAGTTAGTAACTGGGCATTTACAAAGCTTACGACCATTACAGTTGTGGCCGATGAAGACTGGACCAGGCAGGTGACAAGCAAACCGGTAGCCAGGCCAAAAAAACGGTTTTGGGTCATGGTTGCCATGATGCGTCGCATGCCTTCGCCCGCTACTTTTTGAATGCCTTCACTCATGACCCGCATGCCGAAAAGAAAAATTCCCAGGCCGCCGAGGACATAAAGAAAGCCTACAATGAATTCCCAAGGTGTTACATTTGCCATGATGCTGTTTAGATAGTGATTAAATTTTATGATGCGGGTGACTGAGTTTTGTGAGATATCTAGAAGAGGAACTGGAGGCGGGCACGGAAACCATCAATGTCTTGTGATCCGCCGTTTTCTTCCGTGTCTGTAAGCTCATTCATTTCGTACCCCAGCATGAATTTAATATCATGCCCGTTAAACAGATAATTTACACCCAGGTAGTGCTGGTCGAATTCATCGACCATCTCCCAGGGACCACCACTAGAATCTTTGGTAAAGTTTGTACGCCGAATTATTTCCTTGGCACTAACCAAATCTTGACTTCCTTTGCCCTGGACAGTGGAGAAACGGTAGACAAGTTCCCAATCGCCTTGATTCTCTCGGTCGATCGTGTAGCAACCTTGCAATGAGTAACCATCATGGTCATGGTCACCTGAAATTGTGTCGACTGTTCCTGTCATATACTCAGCCTCAAGCTCGAAGGGACCTTTCCCAATTCGACTGAATATATTCCACGCCGTTGTGTCATCAGCTATGGTTGCGTCATTTTGATGAATCCCCGCTTCCACACCAATGAGATAGCTCAAATTCTCCACTTCATTTTCAAAGCTGATTCTGCCAAAATAAGAAAAATCGTTGGATGCATACCCATAGAGTCCATCATTGAGTGCGGAATCTTTTGAGTTGTGGTTTTGACCCGAGTTGACAATGGCTGCCGATGCCGAGAGTCCGGACTCGCCTATATTACCACTGGCAAATAAACCCGTATGCCGAGCATTGAATTTAAGAGTTTCCGCGAATTGTCGATTCACTGCGGACCTTTCGATGGTTTTCATTTTTGCCGAGGAGGTGGTTTCTTCAAGACCAAAGGGTACTTTCTTCTGACCTAAATCGAAGCGATAGCCTTGGTCTGTTTTATACCAGACAGATGAACTTTCGATAAATACTTGATCCGCTTTACCATCTTCCGAATTCGGGGATGCTGCGAAGTCGAGAACGATATCCCCTCCCCAGTTTCCCCCCATTTTGGCATGACCCCCAAGAAACAACCGTCTGAAATAAAAATGGTTGCGGTCTTCTTTGGTGCCATCTGACTCCAGCCCGTCCCATTGCCCCTGAATACGGCCCGAGTATTTTAATTCAGTAATTTTCTTACTCTTAGGTTTTACTTGGATGTCTTGGGCACTGAGAAAAACAGCAGATGCGAGGGCTAATAGGCTAGGAATTATTCTTTTCATTCTCTTTAACATATCAGCAAATGGTTACACGGATGAGTCGTAATTGTTACAATTATGTTACAATCCATGCCACTATTTTGGTGGACAAAGAAGTAGCCTCCTTTGAATTAAGCCTTTTTTATTTTAAGGCCCAAGGACCTAGAAAGTTCCAAGGCAAACTGGAACAGTTGAAGACGGGTGGAAATTAACTGACTTTCCGTTTCCCAAGCTTTTTGCTCATCCATCCAAAGTTCAAGGCTGGAATGTAAGCCTGCCTTAAACTTTTCTTTAGAAATAGACAGTATTTTTAAGGATTCCTGATGTGCCTGGTTTGCCAAGGAAAGTTCGTTTTGCCCCATAATGAACGATTTTGTGGCTACTTCAATTTCCTCGATGGCTAGGTTGATCAATGCCTTCCACTCTTGTTTGTAGACTTCGCTTTTGGCCATGGTATACCTGAGTTCTGACTTTTTTCGGGGGCTCCACAGGGGGAGGTTTAAAACAGGTCCCATGGATGCTTTCCATTGCTTAAATGGTTCGGAGAGATTACTGCCGAGAGATAGCCCGGAAGCCTGAAAGGTCAGGGATGGATAAAGGTCATATTTCTTACTCTTTTCGAGGTATAAATTCTCTTTTAGCTTTGCCTCCTTGGCTAAAAGGTCTGGCCTTCCCTTGAGGGCAATAGTGGGGAAAACATTGGGTAATTGAGGAAGCTTGATCTGCGAAATACAGAGCAGTTCCGGAAGGCTAGAATTAAGGGGGGGGCCGGTCAGTGACTGGAGTCTTACCTTGTTCACCTCATAAAGACGCTTTTGTTTGGCTTGTTTTATCAATAATCTACGGTAGGCGAGGTTTTCCAGAGCCAGGGTGGCATTCTCTTCCCCGCCTGTGTTCACCATTGATTTGTAAAGTTGCAAAGCCTTTCCCTGGCTGGCGATTGACTTGGCAATAATCTCCACTTGTTCTTTTTGGGCGGCCAACAATATCCAAGCCTGAGCGATTTCATGGGAGAATGAAATCGCGGCAGCTTCCTGCAGGAATTTAGCTTCACGAATATGCATGCTGGCAGATTTTTTAACTGATCTCCACTTTCCCCAAAGGTCTATTTCCCAGTTGAACATGGCTCCACCCGTCAAATCCGGGGTTGATTCCTCAGAAAAACCGGATTCCCTGGTGTTTTCACGTCCTTTTTGCCACCCCATTTCAGCATTGAAGCTTGGCAGGGAGTCAGATTTAGTTAGCCCATACCTGGCCCGAACCACCTCAAGCTGAGCCAACTGGGATTTCCACCTCGGGTTATGGGTAAAGCCATTCCTGATAACACGCTCCAATCCGGGTATTTCCATGAATGAGTTAAAAGTAGGCATTTCTGTGGAATTGGACTCCCGGACCAAAGAAAAGTTTTCATTTGCAGGCAAGGGGGCAGTTGCTTCGGGAAATTGTAAATGTTTGCGGTTACAAGCTGAAATAATAACCAAACATAAAAAGCAGAGAACTTTTCCCATCATAACCTGAGGCTTGGGTCTTACTCTTCGAGCAATTGCAAGGCTGTAGCCTCCAGGACCATTGCCTTGGTATATGAATTGGCGCTTACAGTTCCCTGGACTTTTACCCGTTTGCCTGGTTCGATGCCGGCGACACCCTGTAGCGTTCCGGAGAGCAATGATCCATTCTCATCCAATATTTGAACGGAAAGGGTTGAGCTTGAAATTTTCCTGGGATCTTCGCAGCAAACATCCCACGGGGTCGGGCAGGAGTCTCCGGGGATTTCGTCACAGGTTTTGAGGGAATCATCGCCAAGTATGAACATGGCCTTGCTTTGGGTGAAGGGCTTTTTTCTTCCGCCAATAAAGCCTTCTACGGTAAGGGTTTTTCCAGTCGTTATAATTTCCCTAGCTTTTTGAACCGATATCGCAGGATCCCACTTTTCATTGGACAGGATGCGGACAGGTAATACCGCTTGAACGATGGTTGGTTGATCTGTCGGGTTGTCAGAGCAACCCATCGCAAATAAGAAAAGACTTTGTAGGTAAATAAGGTTGTTTTTCATAGGTTATTTTAATTTACGAGGAGCGTAAGGTTTGGGTTAAAGAGGGTCGGAGGCATTTCCAGGAGGGTGGCAGTACACCTGTAATAGCTAGTGCAATACCAGAGGAAATCCCTGAAAAGATTACGGTATTGTTGAAGTCCAAAGTGAAGACGCCAATGGCAAATGGAAAAGTGATATCCTGAATAAAAAGTAATGCGATGGTAATGGCTGTGAGGGCAGCAATAAACCCGGTGGACATCGCTTCTTCAAGAATACTTACAAAAATAGATTTCCTAGAGTAGCCTATGGCCTGAAGAGTACCAAACTCTTTGATTCTCGATGAGAAATTAGCGTACAATGTGTTTAGCCCTCCCATAAACGCCCCTGTGGAAATAAGAATAGCAGAGATCCATGCCATCCATCGTATGGGCGCGTAAAAGCTCGAGAGTTTTTGATAATATTCGGATTCTTTCAGGGCCACGAGTTCAAGGTCCAGGCGGGTTTGAGCAAATACCTCGGCTTGTTCAAAGGCTTCTGCGGACTCAGATGAAAAGACCACGCAGGACAAGGTTTCCCTTTGCGTGTGAGTCATTAAATCAAAAAGGGGCATCCAGATTTCTGCCTCCATTACGGTTCCTTTTGCATCAAAAATACCAACTATCTTAAATGATTCATTATTAAAATCGATACTTGCCCCTACGGTTAATACCTTGGGGGAGAGACCAAGCTTGTGATAGGCTAAGCGGCCAATAATAATTTCTCCAGACTGTGGATATCTGCCTTCAATAAGCCGAACCTGACGATGCACCCAAAATGCCTGGTGCTGGATTCCGCGAATCAGGGCCTGTGCTTCATGTTCCCCTTCCCATTTGACCAGCCCATTGTAATGAACTTCAGGAGAAATTGCCGGTTGCTTCATAACATGCCGAATGTCGGGCAGGCTGGAACTGAGGATTTCTTCCAAGCCGAGGGCAACTTCACTCCGTTCAACGCTTTCCTCACTGCCTGCTCCCAACAAAATTATATTTTGTTCGCTTCCTGAGTTACTCAGAGTTTGCTCCATAGATTGGTTCATGGCGAAAGCAGTCATAATCAGAAGGACCACAAAGCTACTGCCACCAATCAATTGAATGGACTGCATGGGGCGCCTGAAGATATTTCTAAGGGTATATGCCAGGGGGATCATATTTAAGACATCCTCAGGTTTTGGGCAATGGATTGCCGGCTCGCATGCCATGCCGGGTAGAGCCCTGCAAGCAAGCCGAGTAGTATGGAAAGGATAATACCACTGACCCAGACAGAAACACTTGGTATAAAGGCAAGTGCCAGGCCTTCATTTCCGATGGTTACACTTTGCATACGCAGGAAGACAGTGGCGGTCAAGACACCCAGTAACCCTCCAGTAAGGGCAAGGATAAGCCCCTCGGCAATGATCAGCCAGGCAATGTTGCCCCGTGAGTATCCCAAGGTTTTAAGGACCCCGAGTTCGGCCACTTTTCCCCGGACTGTGATAAGAATGGTGTTGGCAATCAAGCCGACTACGGCAAAGACAGAGGCAATGCCGATCCAGCGGGAAAATTGTATAAACTCGATTAATTCTTTGGCTGTATTGGCAAAAAAAGCTTTTTCTGCTGAAGTATGGGTAGGGTCGGATGCTGATTTAAAAGTTTCGTCAATTTTTTTGGCAACCGTTTCCAGCAAAGATGAGTCCCGAACTTTTACAGTGAATTGAGTGACCATCCCTAAGCCGAGTTTTGAAGCCTGCTGCAAAAAGGGAAGATGCACAAAGGCCACATTATCATCTTGGCTTGATTCTTCTGACTGAATAATGGCCGCTACACTTACCGTAACCCCGGCTGCATCAAATGTGTCTCCAATTTTAAGTCTGCGTCTCTGGGCAAGATTGGCTCCGACGAGGGCACCGTCATCTCGCTGAAGCCATTGATCAAGGGAACCTTGGATGATTTTGATGTCTTTTGAAACGGTTTGAATCTGATCTCTCAAAATTCCCCGAAAGACCACAACATCCAAACTTGTGCCACAGTTATTTACAACGATTTGCATGGGGATTACCCCGGTTACCCCGTCGATTGATTCGATGTCCTGCTTGTAGTATTCGGGGAGTCTACTGGTGGAAGGGCAGAAGCGATTTTCCCTGTAGACTACCAAGGTTGTATCATTAGCGGTAACCACCGTAGCACTTTTCAGGGAGTCCTGCATTGTTTCAATGGTGGTAAATAAAAACATGCCGGTGGCGACCCCAATTAAGGTTAAAAGAGAGCGCGTGCGATTTCTTGCCACATATTTGGCCGCCAAGAGAAAAAGGTTGAAGAATTTCATCATCCGTTTTCGGCACGGGTAAGGAGAGTACCTTTTTCAAGCTCCAGGCACCTAGTTGCCCTTTCTGCAGCCTTCGGATCATGGGTAACCATCACAATTGTTTTTCCCTGGTTTTTAGAGAGATCTTCAAGCAGTTGGAGAATTTCATCAGCCGAATCACGATCGAGGTCTCCGGTGGGCTCATCGGCCACAATCAAGGGTGGGTTCGCTACAAGAGCCCGGGCGATAGCAACCCGCTGTTCCTGTCCTCCCGACAACTCATGGGGAAAATGCTCCATCCTGTCTAATAACCCCACCTGATTCATCGCGGTTTCAACGCGGGTCTTTCTTTCACTTTTGCTCAGGTCTTGAAGAAGGAGGGGAAGCTCCACATTCTCGAAGGCGGTGAGTACCGGCATTAAATGGTACAACTGAAAAATATAACCCACCTGCTTGCTTCGCCATAGGGTGAGTTCCTCCCGATTCATTTCGTGAAGGGCGTATCCTGCAATATCCAGGGTTCCTCCACTTGGAGAGTCAATACCTGATAATAAGTTGAGCAGTGTGGTCTTCCCACTTCCAGAGGGTCCCATTAGGGAAATAAATTCTGCAGTTTCCACCGTGAAGCTGATGTCCCGAAGGGGTACAATTTCCTGTGTCCCTTTCCTGAACCTTTTGGTCAAGCCCTGGGCTTTTATTAATGTGTCACTCATCTGGTTTTCACTACTTTTACTCGATCGCCTGGTTTGATTTCCGCAGGGGGCTGTAGAATGATCTGGTCTCCGGGTCGTAAGCCACTGCTTACTTCAATGTAGGCTTCCCGAATCTCAGGTCCGTAAGTAACCTCTCGCTCTTCGGCATGATTTCCGTCGGCCGATAGGACCCACAAAATGTCCCTGTCTTGTTCCTTGGATGATCGGACATCCAAAGGCGCGAATATGCTCATCTTAGGGTGCTGAGGATCGGTTGGCTTGCTTACACCGTAAAACTTGGCCCGGCATAACATTTCTGGCCGCAATTTTGAATGGGGATTAAGTAAGCTAACTTTTACCTGCAGGGTATTTCTCTGCAAGTCAGCCTCACCCAGAATCCTTGTCACCTCCCCATTAAAGATTTTGTCAGGAAAAATAGAGGAGGTAATTTCCACAGATTGGCCGAGGTTGATTTTGCCGGCTTCAATCAGGGGCACATCTATCCGTGCTTGCAGTTTTCCTTCTTCATAGAGAATGGCGGCGGCACCTGCGTCCATATTATCCATATGCAGCATTAATCTTGCCCCAGGCTTAACCATGGAGCGGAGAACGATTCCATCAACGGGTGACTTTACTTCTGTGCGGTTCAGATCAAGCTGTGCTTTTTGCCTTTTGATCGCAAAAATTTCTGAGGTCTTTTGCAGGGCGTTCAATTTCTTCTTTAACCTTAAAATTTGAGCCCGTTGTTTTTGGACTTCTGCATTGGATGATTGCAGGATAGCGTGCTGCTTTTTTACTGCGAGCTTTGCCTGGTATAGAACTTGTTCCGCGACGGCACCTGTAGGCAGCATGGTGAAACGTCGAAGAGTATCATTATTCTCCTGCAGGAGAATTTCCTCTCTTTGCGTCTGGGAAAGGATCATCTGCAGTGAAGCTTGGGCATGTTCAATTTCCGCTTCTGTCACAGCTTCCTCGGCGATGGATTGGGAAAAGAAAGCTTTGGCTTCTTCCAAAGCCAACATTGCGTCTTCAGGAATTAAGGAGACGATGGTTTCCCCTTTAGCCACTTTTTGTCCCTCAAGGACATGAACTTTTTTAACCACACCACTGTATAGCGAGGTTGCGGCAATAGGAAAGGGGTCAGGCTCTATCCAGCCAGTCGCTTGAAATAAAACATCTCCTCTTGTAAGGTTTGTGTCTTCGGTATCCAGCAAGTTGTGATTTGCGTTTGGAAATACAGTGGCCCGGGTTACCTCCACATTCCACTCATGAAGCAGGTTTTTGTGGAAAATCCAGGCAAGTAAAACCGCAAAGAATATCGCAAGGCTTAGCCGAATGGCTTTCTTTTTTCCGGATTTACTCTTCGAGCCTAACGACTCGGAGGTTGTATGATAAGTTGATTTTTGTTCGTTGGGCATATTTGTTATCAGATTATTGAGAATGGACGAACCCCATGTTGATTGGGGTGTTTTGAACCATCTCTAATCAGATAACAAGAATGCTAAGCAATAAGTGTCGCCGAAGGGGGGGGGCGTTGGCCGAGAAGGGGTTCCCTTTAAGGGTGAACTCTTCAGGGGCCGGCCCGGATAAAAAGAGAAAAGGCTCCCATGCAGGGATTGCCAGAGGGTTTGACTGAAAACCCTCTTTGGCCGAGAATGCCTCTAGTGAATCAAGGCAGGGATGTTTTTGATCACCTTGGCTGTTAGGAAACTCAGCATCACAACAAGGGTGGGATACTTCTATATCTAGTTCACAACATATGCATTCGAACAGGGGAATGAATAAGATGCAGGTTGAAACTAAAAATGTGCTGAACATTTTCACTGACTCCAAAATATTTGCTGATGTACGATTAATCAACTTAGAAATAGCCTGACCACAGGAAGTTAGGTTCGATTTAGTAACACCAATATTTTCCATACGGCCATGTGATTTAGCGGGGTAATGAAAAGGAAAATACTGTACCTTTGCCTTTTTCGCTCCGCACAGAGATTTCACCTCCGTGAGCCTCGATGATTTCCCGGCCTATACTTAAGCCAAGACCCGTACCTCCTTTCTTTCGTGATCTTCCTTTGTCCACTCGGTAAAAGCGTTCAAATAACATGGATTGGTCTTCCTCTGAAATTCCACTACCGTCGTCCTCGATTTCACAGAGAATGAATTGTTGACTGGTAGGTTGCTCGATTTTGATGGTGATTTTCGTCAAGCCTTCCGCATGAATTGTGGCATTGTTGAGTAAGTTTTCAAATACACTGACCAATTTTTGGGGGTCTGCATAGAGGTTTACCGGATTGGATGGGGATTTTAACTCGATGGGAGGAGCTGAGCCTTTGTGTCTGAGACTGAACTCTTCCTTGACATTTCTTACCAGTGCACAGAGGTCCAACTCCTCTCTTTGGATTGTGGCCTCAGGTTTTTCGAGCTTGGCTAAAACCAGAAGTTCTTCGACCAGGGAATTGAGCCGTTCTGCATTTTTTTGAATTTTTGAAAGAAATTTTTTACGTTTGGGCTCAGTTAAAACTTCGTAATCTTCAAGCAGCGAGTCAGCAAATCCTTTGATGATGGAAACCGGGGTGCGCAATTCATGGGATACATTGGCCACAAAATCCCTGCGATTTTTTTCCTCCATACTTTGGCTGGTTTTTTTGGCAGGGTAATGCTGCTGCCATTTTTTTTTGTTCGAAAAGGCTATTTTTTTGAGAACAGTGTATGACCCAATACCAAAGCCAAGGATGAGGATCACCAGTATCCAAATAGGTATGAACATGGGCTAGTTAATTTTTTCGACCAATCGGTAACCCACGCCCCGAATGGTTTCTATTTCCAGGTCGGAGTCCTGAATCTTCTTTCGGACCCGCCGAATGTGCACATCCACAGTCCGAGTCTCGACATCGGCGTCAAATTTCCAAACCCCTAAAAGCAGATTGTCCCGGGTTTGAACCCGACCCCGCCTTTTGAGGAAGTAATGTAAGAGGTTGAATTCAGTGAGTGTGAAGTCAATTTTCTGGCCAGCAATTGAAATACTGTGGTCCTCCTTATCAAGAAGCAGTTTCCCAAAGATAATTCGCCTGTCATCATCTTTCTTGCTTTCCGCTGTTCTCTTAAGAATTGAGCGGATACGAAGCACAAGTTCCTGGGAGTCAAAAGGTTTCCCTATGTAATCATCTGCCCCTTGTTCCAGTCCTTTGATCCGGTGCTCGAGGTCAGTCTTGGCCGTAAGCATGATTACGGGTGTTTTTTGGAGAAGGTTATCTGCCCGGATCATGCGTAAGAGCTGGAACCCATCTAGGTCCGGCATCATTACATCCAGGATTATCAGGTCTGGGCTGAAATCCCTTGCATCCCCCAGTGCCTGGTAAGGGTTGTTGGAGAATTTCACTTTAAATCCCTCTTTACCCAACTGGTAATGTAGGAGATCCGTAAGGTCTTGCTCGTCATCTACGACGAAAATGCGAATGCTTGATGTCATGGGTTGCACGCTATTCCATGAGCCAACCCAAAAAAAGCAAGTTTGATTTACTGATCTACCAAATTACCACTTACTTGAATCCGGTCATTGGTGGCTGAGTCAAACAACCAATTTAATAAAGTTCTTTACGAAGTGCTGACTTTTTGAATTCGGGAGCATGGCGTACATCCCGGCTTGTGGCCATGAAAACTGTTTCTTTAGATATACTCACGGCATGGTCACAGACTCTCTCCAGTGATTTGGAAATAAACAATACCTCGAAAACAGAGGACGAAGTCATGGGATCCTTTTCCACGAGGGACTGACAAAACTGGTTGTTTTCCTTGTGCAATTGATCGACCTCGAGGTCACGTTTCCAAATTGCTTTGGCCTGGTCTTCATCATATTCCACGAAGATGGAGAGAGCATCCTGGATCATTTCCCGGGCAATTTCTCCCATTCTGGGAATTCGATGGAAGTCTGGGATGGCCGTCTTGCGGGAGCGCCGGGCAATTGCCTTAGCTTCGTCTCCAATACGTTCGATCTCGTGGCTGATCTTGATGATGGATACAAGCAGGCGCAAGTCAGAGGCCACCGGGGCGTGGGTGGATAGAAAAGTGGTCACTTCCTCACCCAGTTCGTTTTCCAAGCTGTCAATCTCCTCGTCTTTGGATCGGACGGCCTTGGCTAGTACGGAGTCCCCTTCGACCAAAGCTTTGATTGCTCCCTGCAGGGAATCGCTGGCCAGTTGGCCCATTAGCAGGAGCTTGGATTTAAGGTTTTCCAGGTTGTGTTCGAATTGTGTGGTCATGGGTAGGTGGGCATTATCCGAATTTTCCGGATATATAATCTTCTGTTTGTTGCTTGCTTGGATTGAGAAATATTTTTTTGGTCCGGTCGCATTCGATCAGTTTCCCAAGGTAGAAGAATGCGGTGCGGTCGGATATTCTTCCTGCCTGCTGCATATTGTGGGTAACAACCACAATGGTATATTCGTGCTTCAGTTCAAGGATCAGTTCCTCAACTCTGCCAGTTGCGACCGGATCGAGGGCAGAGCAGGGTTCGTCCATTAGAATGACTTCAGGTTGGACCGCAAGGGTTCGGGCAATGCACAGGCGTTGCTGCTGTCCGCCTGATAGTCCGTAGGCGTTTTCATTTAACCGGTCCTTTACTTCTTCCCATAGTGCGGCTTTCCTCAGGGACTCCTCCACTTTTTGATCAACCACCCGCTTGGACTTCACCCCCTGAATCTGTAAGCCATAGGCAACATTCTGATAAATAGATTTAGGAAAGGGATTGGATTTTTGGAAAACCATACCCACTTTTTTACGCAGTTCGATCACATCGACACTTTTGTCATGCACATCTACACCGTGGATTTCGATCGATCCCTTGCCGATGCGGGCACCATCAACCAAGTCGTTCATTCGGTTAAGGCAGCGCAGTAGGGTGCTTTTGCCACATCCGGATGGGCCGATGAATGCCATCACTTGCTTGGGAAAGATGTCGAGGGAGACATTGTGGATCACTTGGTTGCTTCCGTAGAGAAAGTCGAGGTCTCGGATACGGATTGCGGGGTCACCGGAATCAACCTCTTGGATTGTAGGACTGGACGCTGGACTGGTTGTGATTGCTTCTTGCATGACAAATAAAAAAGAAAAGAGGGTTACCAACGGTATTTTTTGCGGAGACGGTTGCGTAGGATAATCGAAAGACTGGCCACGCCCACCACCAGAAGAAGGAAGACAAAGGCGGTACCATACTGCATATCGGCAGTGTACGCATTTTGAGGAATCTTGGCACTGACCACATAAATATGGTAGGGCAGAGCCATGACCCCCTGAAAGAAAAAGTCCGTCCAGTGCTCCAGACCTTCCCAAGGAAGATCGGTTCGCTTGGCGTAAGCGGCAGTAAACATGATAGGTGCAGTTTCACCAGCTGCCCGGGCAACCCCGAGGATGGAGGAGGTAAGGATGCCGGGCATGGCAAAGGGAAGTACACTGGTTTTAATCATGGTCCACTTGGTCGCTCCGAGGGCAAGCGAGCTTTCCCGGAAGCCCTGGGGTATGGAACGGAGGGCCTCTTCGCTTGCGGTGATGACAATGGGGAGAACCATGAAGGCGAGGGTGAACCAACCAGCAAGTAGCGAAACATTCCAGTCGAGAAAAATAACAAAGAGCCCGAACCCAAAAAGACCAAAGATGATCGATGGGACACCGGCGAGGTTGAGAATGGCCAAGCGGACCATCGAGAGAAATTTCCCAGCCTTTCCATATTCCGCGAGAAAGATGGCACAAAATACACCAAGCACAATGGAGATGCCCATCGCCCCGATCACCAGCAGAAGGGTGCCAATAATTGCCGGGAAAATACCGCCCCCGGAATAAGCATAATCTCTCGATGGCAGGGAGACGGCCATTGCCTGCTTGAAGGGTGCGAGCGATGCCTCCAAGGCTTCCCAATTCTTCAGGTCATGGTCTGGGCCAAGGAGAACATTGCGTGCCGCGGAGTAAGCGACAATGGCCTCCGCAAACCGGCCAAATTCTTTTGGTCCTTCAGTTTGGAGAAATTCGTCGTAGGAAGATTTGGCCTCTT
>Ga0255758_10002954_pt1 | contig 15323 bp, 16 predicted proteins | sample 011ome_24_FD_179958 | JGI IMG/M metagenome (GOLD analysis project Ga0255758, IMG submission 179958) | Coastal salt marsh microbial communities from the Groves Creek Marsh, Skidaway Island, Georgia - 011513CT metaG (version 2) | ecosystem: Environmental > Aquatic > Marine > Intertidal zone >...
AGATAATTGACCATTGCCGTTAATTTTTATCGTCTGCTCGGCTTCAATAGTATTTGTCCCAATGACCTCTAAATTCTCTGGCTTAGAGGAGTTTAATACCCCGTTGCCACCTATGGATACGTCGCCTTCAACGAAGAGCTTTAAGGTGGCATCGGTATCTAGAGTAAGTGTCGCATTACCTTTTAACTCGAACTCTCCAGTGACCACAAGTATGACGTCGATGCCCGGGGCAATAACTAGCGCCCCACTGGCTCCTCCTAATGACCAATCGCCATCCACGTAATAAGTGCCACTAGTCGTAATTGTTCCAGAAGCAGGAAATTCCCATCCAGACGAGACCGACGGAGCAGAGCGATTGGGAAAGGAAGCGTAATAATCCGTTAAAATACGATCTTCTTGGACGATCTGCGCCTCACCGTAGGAGCTAATAGTACCATTTTTTCCGACATCGATAACATCCGAGCCTGTTTGTCCAGAAGCAAGCGTAGCGCCAACCGCAACGTAACCAAAGATATTTGCATTACCGATATCAATCGCATCGGTTTCGATCGAAACCGTAGAGACCCGAATTTCAGATCTTCTGTTACTGTTACTGTAAGCGCCATTATCTGAGCTATAACTATCCATAGTTACATTCTGACCCTTCAAAACGAAACCATTTTTCGAATCAAATCCATTCTTATATGGAAAGAACCCACTAGTCAGCGAAACTTGCAGTTGCTTAGTGACATCTCCTGACGGATGGCCGGATACGATACCTTCCGAGTGGATTGTAGGTGTATTAGAGCTCGCATCTATAATCACTGCCCGTATTGCGCCCGTTCCGCCTGTAGTGATTTCTATCCCAGTGACTTCCCGTGTCCATGTCGACCCACTTACATTCCAACCGCTCGTATCGCCATCATTCAGTGCATCGATTGCTAAGTCTACCCCGCCTTCAGCCAACGAAAAGCTTGCGCCGATTAAAAGTGAACGGGTGGATAAGCGGTATTCAGATGATGCTAGTGTCATGTATCCCCCTACTAAAAGAGAGACCACAAACATCGCGATAATGGCAGTCATCAGTGCGGATCCCTCCTTGCCGCGACGCACTGCCGTCCTTGTGTGGTATCGTGTCATAAGATTTCAGTCGGTTCTACTTCATATTCCGCATCATAAAGCGTGCTGAAATGATATAGTCAGTATTATCAAGAGTTGCCACGGTTCGTATCAACTCCGCATCTAATTGTAAGCTTTTGGCCCATTCATTAACAGATGCAACCGGCCCCGAAATCGACTCGAAGTCGTCACCTGGAGCTTGAAAAAGTTGTATTTTAAACTGCTGCATACCAGTTAAAAGATTCGAATCGCTTTGTGTGCCCGCATAATTTTCGATTCGACGCAATATGCCTTCAGTCGAATCATAACTATACGTTACCGACCTATTACCATAGTAATCTGGGAACGTTAGGTTCAATCCTTGCTCAGTATAGACGACGCCATTTGAGCTTGATGCACCAATTACCGTAATGCCATCAGCTGCACGCACATCTCGAGAAAATAATTCTAGCGCCTTACGACTCTCCGCACTCATATCAACGTACTCACCAAGGCTAGCCGAACCTTTTGCAAAGACCATAAAAGTCCCTGTAATTGAGCCGAGTGCAATCATCAGGATGGTCATTGAAAGCATCAGCTCAACCAGCGTAAAAGCCTGGTACGGCAGTCTTTTTGTATTAGTTGAGGTAGTAATCATTAACGCCTCCTTCGGTAAAAAATGTCACATAATTTAAAGTATGCACACGACCTTTACGCGCAGACCACTCGACCGTCACGACTACCTTCATTAGGTCTCCGCCCGTCAATTCAGTTGTAACCGCTCCGACGTAAGAGTCTTCCCCGAACTGAGTAACAATCTGCTCTTGAAATTTTTCGGTTAGTTCAGATTCCGACAGTTGGGAGAAAGTTGACCACGGTAAAGTTCTTAACAATTCCAGCTCACTTTGCAGTACCTGCGAACTACGAGTGTAATTACGAGTTGTATCAATCAACTCAAAACCACGACTAATCCCCACCAAGCCACCCGCAATCACCATTGAAAAAACAATCATAGCGACCATCACTTCGATCAGAGTAAATGCACCCTGTCGATTATGCGAAAAATTCATAGTCAATAAAATGAACCGATCGAACTAATAATACAAGATCCATAGCCAGCTCCTAGTCCTTAGAGCTTGGAATTACAAAAAATTTACACGTTCAATTCTGCTATTGCGCAATTATCTGATTGGATATCCCCATTTGATTTTATCCTGCACTCGCAAGATGACTGCCCACCACAGTGTGAAGTTTACGAATTTGGTTCAAGTATATGTCGGATCCTGCAAGTTCTGTATATTTTGACCTATAGATTATGGCTATAAATCGTGTACTATCGGATCGTGTTGCTGCGTAATAAATATACATACCTAACCCATTGTAGTACAATGGGTTTCAATAAAAAAGCAGTGAGTTAATATATCTGATTAAATTAACTCAGCACATCGCGCATACTGACATTTACTTCTGCTGATTACTCCTTATTAAAACTATATCTATGACTCCACAAAAACTCATTTCATGGAATGTTAATGGCCTGCGCGCTGCGATCAAGAAGGGCTTCGAATCCTTCCTCGACAGTGAACAGCCAGATGTCATCTGCTTGCAAGAAACTAAGATTTCCCAAGATCTAGTCGATGATTTTGCATTTGTGGGTTATCCGCATACCTATTGGAATTGCGCGACCAAGAAAGGCTATTCGGGCACTGCGATCATCAGTAAGAAGGCACCCCTCTCAGTTCAGCTCGGTATGGGTATAGAGAAGCATGATGACGAGGGCCGCGTGATTACTGCTGAATTTCAAGACTATTTCCTGGTAACGGTCTATACGCCGAATGCGCAGAACCACGATGAAAATAAACGCCCGAAGCGCCTCGATTATCGCACTCAAGAATGGGACGTCGATTTCCTGGCTCACTGCCAAGCGCTCGAATTGCAGAAGCCAGTCATCTTCTGCGGAGATCTCAATGTAGCTCATACTGAAATCGATCTGACCAATCCGCAGCCGAATAAGAAGAATGCTGGCTTCACCGTCGAAGAGCGTGCGCGCTTCGATGCGATCCTAGAGGCTGGCTTTGTCGACAGCTTTAGACGGCTCTACCCTAATGCCACCGAACGTTATAGTTGGTGGTCATATCGTGCAGGTGCCCGCTCTCGCAATATCGGTTGGCGGTTGGACTACTTCTGCGTCTCTGCAGCACTGAGTTCGCAGATTGTTGATGCTCAAATTTTGGATCATATTGAAGGCTCCGACCACTGCCCAGTCGCATTGATTTTACGATAAGTCGCATAATGCTACCCTTTACGCATAATTTTGCCGACAGTATCTCGCAGTTGGGCGAAGTCGCATTGATTCAGCAAGTTAGTACATGGCTGGGGCCCGTAAGCCCTGCTTCGCCGTACGGCATTGGTGACGACTGCGCAGTACTAAAGCCGATCAATAGTGGACAACAAATTCTGACCGTCGACAGTATCAGTTATGGGCAACACTTTGATGCCAGCGTGTCTCCCGAAGATGCGGGCGCTAAGTTGGTCAAACGTAACCTTAGCGACATTGCAGCAATGGGAGGTACGCCTGGCCCAGGAGTACTCGCCCTACTCTGCGGGCCAGACGTATGTACTCAATGGCTAGAGCGCTTTTTCTTTGGAATTCGTCGGTGTTGTGAGAACTATAAGGTTAGCCTAGTTGGCGGCGACATTAGCAGCCTCACGCAAGGTAATTTCTCTGCGGTATTAACTTTAACCGGGCAAGCATTGAACCCCAAGTTGCGTAGCACCGCGAAGTGTGATGACTTTATCTATGTAACCGGCACCCTAGGCGGAAGCATCTTGGGTAAACATTATCAATTTCAGCCGCGCTTAATCGAGGGTCAATGGCTCGCGCAGCATCCCGACTGCACTGCACAAATGGATTTGACTGACGGTTTGGCAAAAGACCTGAAGTCATTGTTGCCGCCAGCTATGCATGCAGCACTTGATTTAAGCGCACTGCCTATTGCTCCCGCAGCGCATGCGATGGCAAAAACGTCTGGCTGCAGCGCATTGCAGCATGCTTGCTGCGATGGCGAGGACTACGAACTAGTCTTCACATTGGACTCGCTCGTGAACCAGTATGCATTCGAAACGCAATGGTTTGCACATTTCCCAAATACCGAGTTGCAGCAAATTGGCAGTATTTGCGAATCCTCTGGCGACGGACAATTAATCGACTTAGCAACAAACGCAGCCTTGCCATGGTCGCACGGCTTTGAGCATCTGAGGGGGTCATGAGCTGCGCAAACACAGACCTCCTGCAACAACTCCGCCAAGGGATTGTCACGACTTCCGCCGCAGACACCGAACGAATTGCTGGCGCATTCGCAGCCCTAGTGCCTGAGGATCAGGTACTCGCCTTGCATGGCGACCTCGGCGCAGGCAAAACCACCTTCATTCGCGGCTTAGCTCGCACATGGAATATTGTCGAGCCTGTTACCAGTCCGACTTTCAATTTATATACGCTCTACCAAGGCACCCGCCAGCTTGTGCATCTTGATGCCTATCGCTTAGCTTCTGGTGCTGATCTGGATGCACTGATGATCGACGATTTTCTAGCCCCACCGTGGTGTCTGGCGATCGAATGGCCTGATCGTATCAGCGACTGCTTACCCGACGACACATGGCACCTGTATCTGAATATCGATGCTGATACTGCGCATCGGATTCGCCTCGGCGCTTAATTTTCAACGGCGTTTGCGTAAGATCTGCTTCGCCCTAGCGAAAGTTGATTTCGCCACGTCCATTGTATCTGGTGGTCCAAAGCGCACTGCTTCCAATTCTTTCAGGGCATCTCGTAGCGTACCCAAGCGCGGATCATTTAGGTCCAACTCAGCCATTTGCACCTGCACACGATACAAGAGCCGAGAAGCTATCTTACGAATTGGATTCAGCCCTTGTGGCCGCCTCAACATACGCTGTAAAAGATGCAGCCATTGGAACCGTGTGCGCCAAAGATAGACAATAGCCAAGCAAAGGCTTAGTAACACGCCCCCGCCAATAAGGCTATCTTGCGTAAAGGGGCGCTGCAGCCAGTCGACTAGGGTGCCTCTTACCTCCTTGAAACTAACCGACAGAGACTGCAATAATTGATTACCTAATGCGAGCATCGACGTTGCCAATTCCACCTGATCTTGCTGATCAAAATTCACAATTTGTCGATACCACTGCATCCGCAAACTATCGACCCAGGCACCCATGCCAGTTTCCATTGCAAAACTAGCTGGTAAGGACAGATCGGGATTGCTTGGGCTCGCGCCAGGTGTCGGATCGACGCGCAGCCATTCTTGTGTATAAGCATCATAAATTTCAGCCCATGCGTGGGCATCGCTGTTGCGCACAACAAAGAAGTCTTCGACCGTGTTCCAACCGCCACCAACAAATCCGACAACCATACGTGCTGGATAGCCTGCATCTCTTGCTAACAGAACAAAGGCACTCGCAAACAGTTCGCAGTGACCCGCGTCTCCGGCTGTAATCCAAGCAACCACAGGGTCCTTAGCTGTATTTGTGCTATTTGGCGTTAAGGAATATCTAAAATTTTCTCTTAAATGACTCGTCACCAATTGACTATACTCGGCGACTGAGAGGCTAGCAGATTGCCCGACTAAGTCATGATTCAAACGCGTCAGACGTGCGCGATCTTCTGGAGCGATATCCAGCCCCAAAGTACTTAGTGGGTAACGAAGCATGTCTTCATCCTGAATTTCGACACCTGTCAAGAAGTCGAAGAACGCTTGGTTTTCTGCTGCAGACGCGGGCGCTCGAACATCCCACAATAAATCCTCAATTTGATAGGACACAGCACTTTGCGGCACTACATCGAGCCCGACTACATGCAGATCAGGCAAGCGCACTGTATCTTGATCTGTTGCGAAACGCATCGAATGAAATGCACCTGGCAAAGGTAAATACCGACTTATGCCACCTTCGAAATAGAAGGTCCAAAGTTGCGCCTTACGCTGTTGAAATGGCACCTGCCAATCATCCCAATTCGGGATCGATCGTACCCGTTCTTGCCGTCGAAATTCTCGCGATTGCGATGATAGTCGAAACTCACCGCCGTGGTATTGGTCGAGTATTAAGATACGCCAATACGGCGTCGAAGTGATTGCCTGCATGCTTGGCGCATCGACTCGCAGTGCGATGCTATGGTCTTCAGTGATCTCTGAGACCGAACCGAGTTTTACGACGTCACTAAATCCAGATTTAGGTTCTGCCTGAAGCTGCATGAACGGAATTGCCTGCTCCAAACTGAAACGCGGGATTAATACAAAGAGAGCAGTGGATGCGCTGACCACGAATGTAAATAACAGTGCTACCCAGCCGAACACGCGAATATCTACGACCCCCCACACACGGCTAATTAAACGCCTCCAACTGAATCGCTTCCAACTTGGCAGATAGCGTGACTCCTCAGGGCTTCGGTCCAGCAAGCAGATCACCAATAACAAAGCCATCGCAATCGGCGTGAACAATAAAATCTGAACCGCAAAGAGAAGCGACACCGTGAGTGCACCTGAGACCACGATACCAAATAGGCACAACAGAACCAGTTGTAGATCTTCGCGTCGAGTACGGGGCGCAAGCGCCCTATAGGCTAATAGCAGCATCACCATTCGCATCAAGGGAGGGAAGAAATTGATAAACCCGAATCCAAAGTCCACCAACACGATCACCAGCATCGTCGGTGCAGCAAAGCGCCAAAAAAATGGTGGAATTGCAGCGACCGTCTGAGGCCTAATAAGTGCAGCAAAAACTGCTGCCATACCAAAAGTGAGGTGAAAGCCGCTGTTTAATTCTAAAGATCCCAGCGCCCATAACGACAATAAGGTCAAGGCACCTCCAAGTAGCCACTTAAGTTGGTGGAGTTCCTCAATCGTTAGTCTGGCCTGCTTGATTCGCATCGACATAAATCGCTATCCCACTCTCCCCGCATGGTCGAAAAGTTAATCGGTTGGTGCGCACATATGAATTAGACTCCATGGATCCCTCTCGCCGTTCAATTCGTGCCAATTGATCAAAAAAGTCATGCAATTTATGGATAGTTCGCACAGGCATCCTATCGGCATCACCAATCACCACTGACTCTAAGCGGCCCAAGTGAAAAAGGTCGTCTGCAAGTGAGCAAGCCAATGAACATAACACTTCAAACTGTTTAGGACTCCACCGCGAGGCATCCGGATCGAGTTGCAGGTGGTAACCGTTCTCCCCTTCTTGAGCGAGTTGGCGAATCATTAGTCGGCGCATGCGCGCCGTCGCTTTCCAATGCACCAATCGCGGCGGATCACCTCGAACGTACGGCCTGATATTGAGCAGATCATTGCCCAATCCAGCGTTCTTACGAGAGCACCCCACCGAGATACGCTGACCGCCAGGGGTAGCCTGAAAGCTATAATCAATCCGTGCGGGCCAGACAAATACTGATGCCTCAGAATCACTACCTACCGTTTTTTCCAAGAAGCCAAAGGGAAACTGCGATTGTACCCCAGATAGACGTAATTTAAAATAGCCACGCTGCAGCGGCACGAAGGTCCATTCCAACTTACACGAATCACCTGCACTCAGTGCCTGCTGCATGTAGAGTCTTTCACTCGCTTCCGTCATCTCTGTTTCGACCCTAAAACAAATTGCCATCGATGGTAAAAATGCTTTCCGATTTACTAAATCCACTTCTGCCATGCCGACTTCGCCAACTTTAAGGTGCGTCGGCGCCCGTAGTTCCCACTGTAATTTCCTGAAATTAAACCACGATAATATACCGCTCAGCACCAAACTACTGAGTAGCAGCGAGAGTGTCAGAAAGAGAATGTTGCTAGACGTGTTATAAGCGGCAAGCCCAAGTCCGAAAGACACGATGATCAAGCACCAGCCAGTCAACGTCAGTCGAGTCTGTCGTATGTGGCCAGGTAAAATTTGACGTAGGAATAACGGGATAAAGCGGGTTTCCTGCTGCCCTGCCACAGTGAAAAAATCGGGATCCGACCAGTCGTGCCAATTTTTCAAATCTGCATTCGCATGTGCCATCAATTAAGAACAATACGCCGATTAGGCTGGTTCTGAGGTTGCCTCAAGAATCTTTACCAATAATCCCTCTATCGAGCGTCGTTGTTCAAGTGGATCGGACATGGGTTTATTCAGTGCGAGTCGATGACTGAAGACCGGAACGACTAGTTCGCGCACATCTTCAGGTAACACAAAGCCACGCCCCATAGTGAGTGCTCGAGCTTGCGCAGCGATCTTCAGCGAGAGCGTCCCACGCGGGCTTACACCTGACCTAAATGCACGTTCTTCCCGAGTAGCGTGGACAATCTGTACAATATAATCATACACGGAACCTTCGACAAAGACTTCACGGACATGAGCCTGAAGCTCACTGACCTCGGTGCGTGAGACCACTGCGTCTGCCTCGAGGTGATCATAGTGCAGTTTTCCATGCTTTAATATCTCTAACTCATATTCACGCTCTGGATATCCTATATTAATGCGCATCAGGAAACGATCCATCTGACTTTCAGGCAACGGGAAGGTACCCTCGTAATCGACTGGGTTCTGCGTGGCGATAACCATAAAAGGCGGCAACACGGTATGGGTTTGCCCATCCACGGAGAGTTTCCCGCGGCCCATCACTTCAAGCAGGCTAGATTGCGTTTTAGGTGTTGTCCGATTGATTTCATCCGCAAGCACGATATTGGCAAAAATCGGCCCCCGCTTGAAGGAAAAATCACGCTCTTTTTCATCATAAATCGACACTCCAATAATGTCCGACGGCAGCATATCGCTGGTAAACTGTATGCGTGAAAAAGAACAATCGAGCGAGCGTGCTAAGCAATAGGCCAGCGTGGTCTTGCCGAGGCCAGGCAGATCCTCGATCAGAATATGCCCGCTCGCCAATAGAGTAATAATCACTTTATCGACCGCTGCGGTCTTTCCTTTGATGGTACGTTCGACATTCTGACGCAGGCGGTCGACGATTTCGCGGGCTCTTAGCGCTGGTATCACGGTTTCTTGTTTCATAATAATAACAATGCGAGTCGATTTCTTAGAAGCAATAGGAACTATCTTACTTGGCGGCCTCTGCCATCACTTTTTACATAACTTTAATCGCTTGCGGTGAATCCTTATCAATTACTGAAATACCCGCTCGACAGCAATGCACTACGCAATCTTAATGAAATATCACTTATTACTGCTGAGTTCGAATGAAAACTGTATACATTATTGAAGACGAAGAAATCCTTCGGAACCTGCTCACGACCTTCTTTGACACCACCTTCCCTGAACTAGAAGTGCTCGGAATGACTGGCAACGGTGGTGAAGGCATTGAGCAATGCCTCAAACTCGCCCCCGACCTAGTGATTGTCGACATTCAACTCCCTGAGGTGAACGGCCTCGAGATACTGAATCTCCTCAAGCGTAAGTTTCCCAAGATTAAGATTCTTATCTTCACCGGATTAGCCTCCCCACAGACGGTCAAGATCGCTGCGCGTGGCAACGCCGACGGGTTTATTAACAAAATTTCCGGCTTGGCAGAACTCACTAAAGCGATCCATGCAGTGCAGAACGACGAACAGTTTTTCAGTCCTGAGATCTACGACCAAGTGGTTCGCATGCGCGAAGAAAAATCAACCGAGCGTCCCCCGTTCTCGGAATAAATCGAAGCTTCTTTTGGAACCGCACTAAGCTACGGCTTGTATTAATCTATACATACTCCAGCATTTTCTTCATCTTCACTTCATCGATTCTATCCTTATGAAATCAACATCCTCTTTTGTCACCCATCGAAAGCTCCACCGCCATGGTGGTTTTAGTTTAATCGAAATCCTGATTGTGATCGCACTGATTGCGGTACTCGCGACCGTCGCTATCGGCAATCTCGGTGGCATCTTCAGTGGGCAACAGGATAAAGTTGCGGATATCTTTGTGAAGCAAACACTCGACACTGCACTCGTGCCCTACCGACTTGATGTGGGCAATTACCCGACGACCGAAGAAGGCCTAGCGGCTCTGATGAAAGCTCCTGCGGGTAAGGCAGCTAAGTGGAAAGGTGCCTACTTAAAGGAGCTTCCGCTTGATCCTTGGGACAATCCTTATCAATACCGCTACCCTGGCTCGAAGAATATCAATGCTGCCCGCGGTTACGATGCTTGGTCGTGGGGGCCAGATGGGACCGAAAGCGCTGATGATATTGGCAACTGGTAAGCAAGCAGGTAAGGCGGTTTACATTAAAGGCTTCTCGCTAATTGAGATTGTATTAGTCCTTGGGCTAATGGCATTTGCGGCGGCAGTCGTGATCACCAATTTTGCCTCACTTGCCGATCGCGGCGACTCTCAAAGCAGCGAAGAAATTCTGCAAGCCGCGGTACGCGAAGCGCGGTTTGTGGCTGCAAGTGAGCGAATTATTACCGAACTTCGATTCGACAAGGCAAACGGCAGCCTGTCCATTTCGAGTGACGCTGGCGTCGGCGAAACCTTTGCACTGAACGAAAGTTTTAGCAAAGACGGCCCAGCGGAAATCCTTTTCTACCTAGTGCCACCCTCCGAGGGCTTGGCACCGCCAATCGACGCCAGACGCACACGCCTCAAAACCAGTGCGGTTAAATTCGCCCCAGATCGCAGCTCCAGTCCGTTCGTAGTCGACATCGATAGCGGCAGCGGCACGCCGACACGCCTGGTATTTGATCCCTTCTCCAGTTTGATAGTCACTCCTAAATGAGTTCACGCCGCACAGTCTCGGGTTTCTCGCTGATCGAAGTGGTGGTCGCACTGGCCCTGTTTGCCATGGCATCCGTAGTGTTGACCTCATCATTTGTTAACGCCCTGCTCGCCCGTGAGCACGGGCAAAGCAACGATCTCCGCCACGCCGATATCCGTGCCGTGCGCATGCAGCTACTGTTAGAGCCAAATGTGGATGATGCAGAAGACGGCGGTCGCTACGATACACTCAACAATGGCACTGCTAATTGGGAAGCCTCGATCGAGCCGACCAACGTGATTGATTTATTCGAAGTGCAGCTACAAATCGAGTTTAGTGATCCGCAAGAACAACAAGGCGCGTCGCACGCAGAATCACTCTACCTGCTCCGCCCGACTTGGTCTAAGTCCGACGAGCGCTCCGACCTCCTACAGGATAAAAAAGACGATTTACGAAGCTCTCGCGACTTCGACCGATTCTAATGCACGGCCAATCAGTAGACACGACTCATTCAGGCGCACGAGCGGGCATGAGCCTACTCGAAGTGATTCTCGCAATTGCGGTGGCAGGCTTCGTACTCGCAGCGGCCGTCGCAATGTTAGTCTCGATTAGCAATATCTGGTCTGAACGAGATGAACGACATTTCTTTGTTGATCACGTCGATGGCGTCACTGAATTCCTGAACGCTACATTTAGCAGTGCAGGTGTCGAAATCGCCTTGAAAGACAGTAGCGAGACCAATGCCGATAGCGTTCGAAGGGATGATGGCGCGGGCAATCAGCTACCAAGTGTTTCTATCTCTAGGACAGGTGGTGATTCTACTCGCAGTGGCACTGATTCGAGCACGAGCGACGCCAGCGGCGGACTGATCCGCGCAGCAGACGAGCCGGTGGGATGGGCGCGGCCACCTGGGTTTTCAGACAGCAAAGATCCGTTGCTGAATTTCAAACTTACCAAGGCACCGCCACTGTTAGTGGGCCTCGAGAATGCACCGCTGCTCGGGATCGATACCTTTCTATATTTTGACGATTCGGAGGGCCTCAGTCTGCTTTGGTATTCTACTTTGCAAGAGGAGGCTGAAGACCTCAACGACCTGCGTCGCACCGTCATCAGCTCATTGGTGACTAAGGTCCAGTATATTTACTGGGACGAACGTTTTGAGAAATGGGAGGAAGAAGATGAACCGATGGATGCCGACGGTAATGATCAATACATACTGCCTCGCTTCCTAAAGCTCACTTTTAAATATGAGGATGAAATACAGGAGCGCACATTGACGATTCCAGTGCCATCAAAGAGCGCCCTAATATATTAACATGCCGCAGACGATCACACATTCACAAACACGCAGGAGACCGCTGGTACATGCCAAGCGGCAAGGTGGTAGTGTATTAGTGGCGGTACTCGCCATTATATTAGTGATTACAGTTATGGTCACGCGCTTCATGAACGAAGCGGTCAAAGACCTCGAATACCGCGCAATCTTTAACGAACCTTCGGATGTGCGGGCATTTGCCTACGGCATGCTGGAAGTCGCCTTAGCGACGATTCAAGAGGTCGCTTTAATCGACGATGGGAAGCTTTACGCTGGCGAACAAGGTTGGAGCGACCCACTCAGCTACGCCGACATTACAGTCCCCGACGGATGGGAAGTCAGCATCAGCATACGCGACGAAGGCGGTAAACTGCCACTGAATACAATGTCAGAAGATTTGCTTAACAAGCTACTTGAGGAGCAATTGGACTTCGATTTTGGCACGACTCGCGAGCTTAGTAGCACTTTGAGTGACTGGATCGACGAGGACGACGAGCAACGCCTCAATGGTGCTGAATCGGATGACTATTTACGTAATAATCCACCGTATCGAGCCGCCAATGCGCCATTGCAATCTCTCGAAGAACTCCAATTGCTGAAGATATGGGAGGACGAATTTTTCGACGAGGACGGTTACCCGAATGAACTGTTCATTCAGCTCTCTGGCCTCGTGTCAGTTGTCAATACTGGTTCGGTAAACCTGAATGCCGCTCCTGCAGACTTACTGGAGTTATTGGCCCTGCAAGACGGTTGGCAAGATGACTACCTATTTGACGGCCTTGAAGAGCCATATTTGAAAAAGCCACCCGAGTCTGCCGGCAAAACTAGTGGCGTTGAAATCAGCCTGCTGCGCGTCACTATTAACCTCAAGCGCGGTGATGTCCCGTTTACTATCAGCGCGCTGGTCGAACCAAATTTCAGTGCGCAAACAAGCTCTGGTTCGGCGACATCTGGCTCAGCACCAGGAGGTGCTTCACGGGATAAGCCCAAGACAGGCTCAGTCGAAGAGCAGGATGCCATGCAGATACCCTTTAAAATCCTACAATTAAGCGAATACACTCAAGGCGGTCCAGAAACCACATCGGCCCGTTATTCAGTTATGGACATTGGCGAATAAAGCGCTTCCATCTAAGTATTATTGATACCCAGTACCCGTGAAAGACGCCGAACCCACACTGACTCCGACTGAACCTGCCCCGGCAGAGCATGTGCTGGTCTTACCCGGCCATCTGTTTTTCATCGAAACCATCAATGCGCCGATCGACTTAGAGCCTGCTGAAATTGCAGATTTCATTGAGTTGAGCCTCGAATCCATTGCGCCGTTTCCTGTTGATCAACTGAATTGGGGCTTCCTCTATAATCAAGACGCTCCCACGATTCTAGTCTATGCGACGCACCGAGACCGCCTCAAGCAAGCAGGCTATACCGAATTACAGAGTTACGCATGGGTGTTGCCAGACTTTGCGACGCTGATTGGCGTATGCTTTCCAGGCGAAACCTTAGTCACACTCCAATCTGACAATAATCTTAGTCTGCTGTTATTTGATGAAGGAGCGAGTGTCCCCCGTACTGTGCTAGTGACCTCGTTGGAAGACGGCGATTTCGATCAAGCGCTCAAGGAGCTCATGGCGAATGCACCCGACCTCCCCAAAGGCGTTGCCACGCTAGGAGTACGTACTGGCGCAATCGAACTGAGCGAACAAGGACTGGCTATTTTTAATCAGGAATCAGCTGACGATTCACGCCGCGCGCTTGAATATGGCGCATGGACGACACTCGCACCCACGGAAGCACAACTCTGGCAATCAGATGTACGCAGCGCCGACTTCAAGGAGACCGAGCGCAATGCTCGACGACTGGGCGCCCTGCTAATGCGAATCACCGCTTGGGCCGCAATCTTCGCGCTGGTACTCGTCGGCATTGAGATGCTGCTACTCGCTAGTCAAGCTTGGCTCAGCACGCTGGATAAACAGATCGAAAGCCAGCGCACCGCCGTTCTAACGATCGAAGACAAGCAGGCGTTGATGGTCAAATTGGAGCAAGTCGCCAAAAATGAACTGCGCCCCATCGCTATCCTTGATGCTGCCAACAACATTCGCCTCAAACAAAATCTCGGTATTGAATATGATAGTGCTGTGGTAGAAGGTGAAAACCACATTACCATCGAGGGTAAGGCGACCAGTATCAACGAGCTCAACAGTTACACTGAAAGTTTAAAGCAATCTGGCCAATTTGTCCTTATCAACGCACCGGAATCCATTACCCGTGCAGGCAAGACCACTTTCACTGTCACCTTGGCCTACACGCATTTGGATGCGTCTGCACCAGTTGAGGTACCCACCCCGCCCGCGATTAAAGGGCCCACAGAGGAGGCCCCGATCTGATGCAAAAAATCCTCCAACAAGCGAAGCGACTCTTCCTGCGGATGACGGTACGCGAAAAAAGCCTTACCCTAGCGTTCATCCTCGTCATGCTGTTCATTTGGACGGGGAATTTATTGAAGCGCAGTACAGTGTGGAACGACAACCGAAAGCAAGCTCAAGCGGATCTACTGAACCAGCAACAATGGCTCGATCGTAGTGAGCAATTCACCACCGGTCTCGCGAATGCGCTTGAGCGAGTGGACCCGAAGAAGACCTATGCAGGATCACAGCTCTCGGGGCAAATTGACGCTATTTTGCGCCAAGTCGCACTGTCTGGTTCGGCGGATATTGACCCCGTTCAAACCCGCGAGGGCGAAATTTTTAATGATCATAACCTCCGCATACGACTGAACCGAATATCTATTGCGCAATTGATCAAACTCAACAAACTACTCAGTCAAGAAACTCCGTATATAAACATTCAGAGCGTCAGTGTGACCAAAAACCGCCGCAACCCCGAAGAACTAGATGTCCGCTTTAAAATTAACTCTTTTGATCTGAAGAACCCATAAGACGCATCTGTTCGCTCGCCTTTAATAATGACACACATTATCCGTAAATCACCCCTCTTGATCAGCCTTCTACTTGCCTTCGTTACTACAGCGAACGCGCAACAGTCGGCCACGCCACCGATTGTACCAATCGTGCCACTTGAGCCACGGGTTGAGAATCCAGATGAAGTAGTTGGTCTGATCGTCCTCAGCGATGAAACTGCGCTGCAAGTGCTCGACATGCTAGAGAAGATGACTGGAAAGATCATCCTGCGCCGTCAAGATATTGC
>Ga0255758_10002965_pt1 | contig 15283 bp, 21 predicted proteins | sample 011ome_24_FD_179958 | JGI IMG/M metagenome (GOLD analysis project Ga0255758, IMG submission 179958) | Coastal salt marsh microbial communities from the Groves Creek Marsh, Skidaway Island, Georgia - 011513CT metaG (version 2) | ecosystem: Environmental > Aquatic > Marine > Intertidal zone >...
TTAGTTGAACCAGCGGCCATCGCATCTCGTCTCATTTGAAAATCATTATCTATAGCCTTGTTAAGACGACGTGCTTGGTCGTTGGTACTTGTTTTAACACCTGTCATGTCAAGTGGCTTAACTTGAGGTTGATTTCTCAAATTAGCATCAAAGTCAAAATCATCAGCATTGCTACCTGTTTTAACACCTGTCATGTCAAGTGGTTTAACTTGAGGTCTATACTTAGGATCATCAAAATCAAAATCTTGTGCCGCCGCTTTGTTTACTTTTGTTGCCGGTGCCTGTTTTGGTTGATAACCAAGTTTGTCTGCCGCCCAATCAGCCGCTTGTCCGGCCTTTTGTTTAATCCAGTCCATTGGACCTTCTTGTAGTTCACGTTCTGTGATAATATCATTATATCTCATTATTTTGCACCCTTAGTCATTGACTTTTTTCTAATAGTAGCATAGTAAACTTCTTCCCAGTTGTCACCATACTGTTTCTTCATATTCTTTTTCATATCGCTATCATCGTACTTATCTTTAAGGCGATCTTCTTTGGCCTTTTCCGACTTGGTCATTTTACGTTCAACGATATCTCTAATAATCATTTTCTTCTTACTGTTTTCCAAACTTCATTAGCAGGAACACGAATAAACCTCTTGTTTGTCTCATTTGTATTCGGGTTAGGAATAGTTAACATCACTTTCTTACCCGCCATATATGCCAGTAACTGATTATGATGTCTCATGCCACTTTGCATATATTCTCTACGTTGCTCTTTAGCAATTCTATTTCCGAGCCTGTTAGGATTAGTATGCGTGATACCCTTGGATACCTGTTTCGCTCTTTGTCTTTTCTTTGCCATTGCTTTACCTTTCTATTTGCTAGGCTGTCTCCAAATATTTTTTGCTGGAACTCTAATAAATCTTTCATTCCTTGCTGAAGTATCAGGATTCTCTATGGTTAGCATTACATTTTTATTTGCTCTAAACGCTTTAAGTTGATTAATCATTCTCTCTGCAGGATGTCGCTCATTTCTATGTACACGGTTTTTGGGTGCTACACAAGTTCTTTCACCTTTACTAACGTATCCAGAACTTTTTCCACCTTTCTTTTTACCCATATATTATCTTCCTTGTCCTCTGTATTTCTTATAACTGCGTCTTTTGCTTTTGTTCATTGTACTAGTTTTAATCATTGCATCATTGCCACCAATACTAGTTTTCTTGAATGTTGGCTCCAGAACATTTTTCGTATTATCGAATTTTGTTTTAGCCATAACACTATACTCCTATGTTATATACATGTATTTATTCTATTCTTGAATTTCAATCACAAGATCACCAGTGCCTTTTATAACACGATGATATGTTTCTTTAGGAATATAGTATGTGCAAAACTGTTCAAGTATAAAAGGAAGTTCGTTATCAAACTGTAGTTTCCAGTCATCTCCGCTCAGTATATGAATATGTCTATCATTAGCATCGCGATGCCATACTAGATCTTCTTCCCAAATACACTCTGGAAAGGTTCTTATTCTTTTATTATCAGGAAGGTTTTCCTCTACAAAAGGAAAAATGTTACCACCAAGTTCCACCGCCGCTAAGTCCTAAACTTTTTGCGTAACGTGGTAAACGGCAACTCCAGTAACCTGGTTTTGTTTTGTCATTCTTTTGATCACAGTTGTGTCTATCAGCAAATGCTTTGCGAGCCTTTGGATCTCGCAGTTTAACAGCAAGATTGCCTCCGCCGCCAGCAGCACCAAATGCTACTTTTTTAATCTTACCTGTTTTTGGATTGCGAGTATACACATAAAACTTCTTACTACCACCGCGCTTTGGTTTGTTTAGTTCTACTTTTTTGCCCTGATATTCTGCTTCACTCATCCATGCTTCTGGACTAGAATACTTGTCCATCTCTTCTGGACTTGCTTCAACATACGCTTGACTACCACAACGTGGGCATACAACATCTGCTTCATCGTGATCAGTATCAATTTCACCATGAGTAGTTGAAACAAGTTTACAATCATAGCAGAAACTTGGGTCATCGTGTTCTGATGTAAAGTCTATACTTGGGTGTAATTTACCGTTATATTCAAGTTCGTTATCTGATTCAGTTAAACGTGAAGGAACTTTTTCTTTGTTAATAATGCTCAGATATTTAAGATCTTCATCATCTACTTCACCATCGTAACCGTAACTTGGATCATAAAGATGAGTCCAACTATCACCATGGTTAATTACATATGAAATACTGGTATCTGGATAACGAATAATACCGTATTCAGGTTCTTCAAATTCTTCTTTTAGCTCATTCTTTTTAATTAAATCGTTAACTTTTTGTTCAAGATCAGCAATACGCTTTTCATGAGTAGAATCAGCAACATCGCTGTCTTTTTCATTCTTTTCAACATCTGCTAACAATGCACTTAATACATCCTGTGCATGTGGATAACGTGCTTGTAATTTTTTAATAGCATATTGTAGTTCGGGGTTAAAACCTTTTAGTTTTTCATCGTTATCTGCTTCAAAACGTAGGTGTTCTTCTTCACTGATTGGCATATCAAGAGGTACACGCCCAACACCTTTAACATTTACAAACTTACCCAAGTCTGTATCACGAAGCAATTCTTCATCCCATTCATGTAGGTTTTGTAACTTACCTTCATTATATAGTTTTCTTGCTTCTGCAAACGTTTCAAAATATTTGTCACTACCAAAGCGATACACGCTTTCATGTAGTGGAATATTGTTACTCATGTGCCATTTGACACCATCAACAAAATCATTAAATTTCATGACTGAACCTCTTGTCTAATATATGTATTTATTAATGTAGGTCAGGATCTCGCCCGAAACCAGGCTTAACTGTACTGTGTTCTATTTCTTCTATTGTAAATTGTTCTTGGGGGTTAACGACAAATAATTGTTGTATACACTCATAGGCTTCTTCGTATGAATATACAGTGGTGACGGTATTACCGTTGCTGTCTACTACGTGGTAAACTTTTAACATAACACTGGTGCGGCTTACTGGCCCGCACACTCCTGACAACGGCAATGTTCACATACTTTAACCTCATGCTCAGGTTCTCTGTGATCTACTGCCTTCCACAATGGCGCACCACAATGACTGTAGTGTCCGCAATTTTTACATGTTGTTGGTTTGTATTCTGTTTGTGTCATAGTTTACCCCCGTAAATTATTTAGGTACGCAATTATTGACTCTTACGCCACCCTTCATTTTAGTGCCGTCTTTCTTATAGCCGTCCCAGCACTTGGGATCTAGGCGTTGTTTGACTTTCTTTTTTTTTCAGTTAAGGCAGTTTCATCATTTTCAACACCGTTGAATAAATCTTTAACTGCTTTTGTTGCTTTTGATATAATACCATCTGGATTTTGACCTGAAGTTTTTGTTTTAACTTTTTGATCATGTCCAAATTGTTTTTTCATTGCCTTTGCTACAGTGGAAAAATCTTGTTCGCCCATCGCCTTCATATTGCCAACAGTTTTAATCTTTCCGTTTTTACTATCTTTGTACTGTAAACCAACACTAGTTGCTTTATTAGGATCAATCTTATTACTACTACCATCAAAATTAAGATTGGCTTTCATATTACCTTGGCTTATTTTAGCATTAGTTACACCCTGCTTTTGTCCTATACCAGCAACTTGTGTTTTGTTAATATTAACGCCATCAGGACCAGTAGTATTGCTTACTGTTTTAATACTACCATCAGCATACTGTGTAGTTTGGGCGCCGCCAATTTTAGGTGTACTTCTAGCAATCTCTTTACCGCCTACAGTAGTTACATTACCTGCACCTGTTCTTGTAGTAACTGGTGCTTCGCTAACTTGTCTTCTAAACATTTCTGGAGCATATTCATTCCAAATCTTATAGTCTGAATCTATAGCGTCCTGATATTTGTATAATTTATCACGTTCATTAGAGCCTCTAGTCCACACGCTGTGATCATCTGAGTAATCATAATACCAATCGTGACCTGCTAGGAGAGACTTGTAATCTTCTACATCATACTTTGGTTCGTTAATATCATATGATTGTGTAGATTTTACTTCAGCATTGCGAGCATCAATTTCTGCTTTCTGCTTCATGATGTTGGCCATAGCCGCGGCCATTGCTTTATCTTTTCTGCTCTCTTCATCTGCTTCGTTTAGAAAATCATTTGCTCTCATATTACTATTCCTTTTATCTTCCTTCTAGGTACGATTTAGCACCTTCCCAAAAACTGTTGTGTACTGTGCCTAATCCGCTAGTTACTGTTTGTACGTCTTGTGGATTATTCATATTCATACCTTTGTTATATGCATATCTCCAGCCTGCTTTGTGACCTGAGCAGTCTTTAGTACAAGGATACCCCTTAAACATTAATCCGGTTACTTCTAATACTAAATCTTTTTCTCTCATCTTAAATGTCTTTAATTATTAAACATATTCTTCAGATCAGCAACATCTTTTTCAATTCCTAATCCTGATTGATAACTATCTTTATCACTATACTTTAGTTTTTGTTTAGTTGTATTTTTATCAAATTCTGCTTTTCGTGCTTTCTTTAATCCGTCCATGTCATATCCAGTGTCAGTTTTAAACTTGTTTTTATCAATCCCTTGAGCTGCACTATCTGTGGAACGAACTGTACCAGAAAACTCATCGCCTTGTTGTTGATGAATTCCTTGAACATTATTACGTTGTTTTACTCCACCAATTTTACTATCTGCATTAAACTTGTCAAATCCAACCTCTTTATTACCCTGTGTCTGGGTAAAGGTAGATCCAACTTGTTTTGTTCTATCTTTGCCACTAGTACTTTGACTGTTCACGCCCTGTCCTGCTTTGTAATGGCTTGGCTTTTTGTCATCAAACTCAACATCAAGTTCACCGATCATTCTTTCTTCTAATGATTTACGCATACCCTTAACTAAGTTTTTAGATTCACCATATAATTCTTTATGAACTCTTTGCATTTCCGCATCATACCTTGCTTTACGAGCATTAGTATCTGCGGTATACTTTTTAATTTTTTCAATATCACGCTGTACATTTGAACCACTTACCTCACCAGAGGCATAATCAGCAGCTCCATAACGAGCAGCACCGGCTGATGTGGCACCAACTCCTGTAGTAAGCGGTCTCGCTACCATATTCTTTACACCTTGTTGTGCAATTTTTGGTGCAAGTTTAGCAGCAGATCCAACACCTTTTTTTAGTGCATGTTGAGCTAATTTTTTAGCAACAGCACCACCTAATACTCTAGCAACAGCGCCAAGACCAGCAATGACAAGAGGAGCAACTTCATTAAGTTGTTTTCCTTCTGTGACCTTGCCTTCACCTAATGATTTCATGACACCTTTTACCATGGCGCTAACATCACTAGATCCAATTTCATCCATATCACCATGGAAAGATGCTTCATCATCTATGGATGTCATAACATTTTCAATACCATGTTTTTGAACTAAATCTAAAAGTTTGTCTTGTCCGAGTCTGTTAATGATTGCATCCACTACTGGACTCTCTTCTTGTTCATTAATACTTTCACCAGCAAGTGCCTTTTGTGTTTGCTTCTTCATAGCAATAGCAACAGGTCTTTCGTAAGTACTTGTGTTCTGTACTTCTTTTCCATCTTTTACTTTGTAAAAGTCTACTTGACCATCCTGAGTAGCATATGCACTTGAATTTGTCTCGCTATCTCCATCTTTAGAACCTTTATCTTGCATCCAAGAAGTACTTTTTGCTGCGTGGTCAGTTTGTTGAATAGTATCACTATAACTGCTTGAAGTTTTAACATTATCCCCCGCTGCTTTTAAATTATCTTTATAATTACTTTTAGACTTTATAGTATATGTGCCGCCCGGTTTTGACCAGCCGTCTTTAGGATCAAGATTTAATTCATTAATTGCTCGTTCTTTTAACCTAGTAACTAATTCTGTTGCTTCATTTTTCTTCTTTTTCTTGTCTGGATCATAACCATTAGCAAATGCAGCTTTACGTTGTGCATCACTTGCAAAACCTTCAGCAGTATGTACTTTGTCTGCTAGATATGCATCAATACCTGCTGTGTTTTTTAATTTCCAATGCTTTGCTGCTTTTTTGGCTGCGCCATATGAACTTTCAGCACTACATTCATACTTGCCTTTTTTAGCATGAACACAAACGTATGGACGCTCTTCGCCTTCTGTTACACTTTCTGCTCTCTGTTTTCTTGGATCAAATGCTGCACCAGTTTTAATAGCACGAGTTTCATCTGATGCTTTTTGCATTGCTGGTAACACTTTTTTAATTTCTTTTGAAGCATCGCCCATTCCTGCCTTACCAAATTCTCTACTGGCCTTATTCATTGCGTTATACATAACACTACCTGTATCTGCTTTAGCAATACTGTTCATAGCACCAGCAGTGTCACCACTTGCTGCCTGCTGTTTTGCTTTGTTTAGATTATTCAAACTTTTTTGTGTATCACTTACAGGAGCAGCTTCATCCAGTGCTTTCCACTCATCATATGAAAGATAGAAATCTGTGTCTGGATCGTAATAAGCACCTTCTTGTGGATCGTAATATACTACTTTACCGCTCTTTGTTCTGAAAGGACCTTCCAAACCATCACGTTCTTGATAACGCTCGCGGTCAATATTTGGAAGGACACTAAAACCCTCGTCAACTTCTCCTGGGATACCATCTACTTTATCTTCATAATCATTGTATTCAGTGTAACGACGTACTGCTTCAATGCTTTGTGCTGACTGTGCAATTTTACTCTGGACCCACGGTTCTAGATTATCGCGATCATCAATCATACCGTGTAATTGGATAGCATCACGAGCTAGGAAATATAGTTGTGAGCGAGCCATAAATCCATCTTCGTCATCTCCATCTAAAACACCTTCAGTAACCACATTCTTATTTGATGCATGTGATTCTACAATATGTCCTAATGCCCCTCGTTCAGCATCTTCTAATGAATTCATTAGAAAATCAATATGCTCTCTCATATCTTGTAGGTAGGTAGGATCTCCACCAATATCCATAATGTTCTTTTCTAATAATCCGCCTTTACGGACTACTTTATGAAATCTTTCTAATTCAGCATAAATTCTACTGAATGTATTTCTAACTTTTTGCTCACTCATTGTCGTTACCTTTTATTAATCCCTCGTGATTTTGGGCCACCCTTTTTGCGGATGTTTTCTAATTCTTTAATAGCATTTAATAATGCTTCTACTTTTGCGGTTAAAACACCATTCTCATACATAGCATAACTTACTGTTCCCCAGTTGTCACCCTCTGCATTTCTAAGCACTTCTTCAATACCTTTAATAATATCAGCCTTTAAAGTATCCATTGGCATACGCCCATAACCTTGAATTAAAACTTCAGGGTTATTAGGATCTTCTTTATTCATAGCATAAACGCTTTCAGTTTTTTTCTTTTTGTTGCGTCTAATAACACCAGGACCGCCGTTGGCAAAGCCATTGCCGCCACCCATACTAGTGGCAAATGCTGCCGATGTATTTTCTGAAATTTCAGATATTTTCATGGTTATCTCCGCTATATACTGTATTTAGCAATATTACTTAATAGTTTTGCGTTACACTCATGAGTTTCATAACGTTCTCCCAGGTCTTAGGAACGTTTACTACTAGGTGAATACTGTTGTCGAACCAACTATGTGTGCGGTGTGTTTTACGAGTATCAACATAATATGCTTTGCCCGGTGTAATAGGCCACTTGCGTCCTGCCATTTCCCATTCATATGCATCATGCTGTGTAGCACGACTTAAAAACGCTACAATACGAAATGTTGAACGTGTCAGTTGTGGGTTATCTTTATGCGGTGGGAACCATCCCCCAGCATGTGTACGCACCAACATTGTTCTACCCAATGGTTGAAAGAAGTCTAACATCTCATGTAAACTTGTCAAGTCCTCATATAGTTCGTTCTTTACATTGAAATCACATTCGTCTAGTTTGCGGCCGTGTCTACGGCGTGCTTCAGGCATACTTAATCCGTCATTAGGATCATCACCGGGCATACCCATTAAACATAGTCCGTCTCTGTTGTTTACTACACCTTCTCTACGCAAATATGGAACCCATTTACCGTCCCACTTAGCAATTTCTTTACGGAATAAACCTAAGTCAAATTCATATTTTAATGGTTCCCACACATCCATTGCTTGTAACTGTAGTTCACATTTGATATCTTCAGGAGTAGGCTCAAACTTGGTTTTGTCCGAATCCAGCCATTTTTGATAATAGTTACCCTGTACATTCTGGTTTGCTTTTGGTATTAGTTGAATAGGGTTACCGTCTTTATCCAAAAGTTCATCATTCATTTTAATCTCCACTATAGTTTTTAATATCCACTTGCGGATATTTGTAACTGCGTCTATATTCATCAAAATATAACACATGTGTTGGTCTTTTACCAGGACCTTCCCAACGACTTTTATGACTAATATAGATGCCATACTTTACATGTGGCCCGTGTCCAGTTGCATATGTTTCAGGATCCATTGTAGCGCCTTTGTATTCCACTAGGTATTTTCCATTCTTCCATACTTTCATAAAACCGTTTGCTTTATTTGTCCAGCGTACATTGATAACAACATCATGCCATTTGCCTTTTTCCCACTCGCCTAAATTATATTGCATGGTGGTTTGATGTTTTTGTGTTAGGATATCTAAATAAACGTTTTTCTTTTTAATCATAAAATATGCATTTGGTCCCCAAACACCACCATGCCATTGAAAAAACATTTGTTTTGGATTATTGATATATTGATAGTCATTTGGAATATAAAAACTAAAACTATACCACACTTCTCTATCTAATTTAGGCTCCCAACGTTCACGTACTTCTGCTCTATCTCTTTCTCTGGTGCAATCATCCCACCCACTGCTAGGATTACTTGGGTTGGCTGTATAACAATCACCATCACGTAATTCGAAACGCAATGCATTAGGACCTTTGCGAACATTATCTTGAATAAAGTTATATGCATATGGCCTTGCATCTTCGTCAATCGTGTCAAACCATGTGCCGCGTTGTCCATCATTCGGGATTTGATTTGCTGTACCTGCCCATGCAACTCCACTAATTAGTAGTAATAATACTGTTAATATTCTCATCTTATTCACCTATATGTTTAATAATTTCTTTGCTAGTTCTTCTATCCTGTTTTTTACTGCTTCTAACAGCCTTTTTCTTTTTAGCTCTAACTTCACGCTCTAGCTCAGGATCTAGTTTACTTAAATGTTTTACTGGCGGAGCGCCTGACCATACCAGAGCATCATCTTTCGCTACGCTATTCATTGGACCGTGGATATCATTGATATCCTGATCTTGAAAACGCTTCTTTGACATTCTTTATCTCCAAACCTGCTTTCTGTGCTACTCTCATACTTGGTATATTTTCAGGATGGATATAACACCATAACTTGCTTATATTAAATTGCTTATCTGCTATTAGTTTTGCAGACTCCATTGCCTTAGTGCAAATTCCTTTGCTTCTCCATTCTGAAGATACCACATATGCAGTCTCTCCAGTCTTTTTTATTTCAAATGCACCTACAAGTTCTCCCTTGTATTTAATACCCCAGGTATTATAGTTTTTAATAAAATTATCTGCGTCTTCTAGTGTAAAGGGACAGTTCAATCTAGTTAGTAATGCAGTCATATCATCTATAATATTAACTAATTTTTCTCTGTCAGATTCCTTTAACCTAGAAATCTTAAGATTGAAGATCATTTTTTGTTTTTGCCACGGCGCATATTGCGTAACCAATGCGCTCGCTCTCTCTTTTCTGGATTCTTTGCTGTTTTAGCAATCTTATCTAACTGTGCTAGTGTAGCACCATCTGGTATGCCGTAATTGTCTTTACTTGAACTTTCATTAACACTGAAAGCACTTGTTGGAATAATACCTTTGTATGCCAGTGTGCTATCATCATCCATTACATTTGGATCATCTTCTAGATTGTCTTGATCTAGTTGACTAGCATCAATGCTTAATACCACAATATTGTCAATGTATTCGTCTGGCACTTCTTCATTTGCTTCAGCATGGCTTACAGCAACTTCAGGATCCTTGGCAAGGTATACATAACCTGGCTTGCTATCTTCCCATTGTGTTTGTGCGCCTTTACCACCTAATCCGTTCTTCATAATACTGTCCAAAAACGGTTTATATGTTGCGTGGTAAAGCATAGGAATAACTTCGTCTGCTTCGTTTAAGTTGTCACTGTCGTACCAATCAGTAACACCTTCTAAGTCACCTGTGTATAGTGCATCGATAAATCTATCACTAACATTTTTTGTTAGATCTATTTTTACATTGTGTTTTTTAGCAAGTGCTTTGATTTCTTTTACATCAGCATTGCTTTTTAGGATAGCCGCCATGCTGTTGTGAATATCAAAGTCCTGTCTGTATACAATAACACCAGGGACATCTTTTAGTGCTTGGAATAGCGCATCTTGTTCATGCTGTTTTGTAGCATCGTTGTGTGCAGGATTTACACATACAAACTCAATCTCTTTTGCTTCATTTATACTTTCTGGGATATATCTGCCAGGATCTAAATCACTTGCTAGTCCAGTTTTAACTAACTGTTGATAGCCTGATGGATCATGTATGTTACCATCTTTGTCTACTGTCCAGTAATGTGGAACACGCTTCCATTCTTCTGCATATTTGCTTTGCTCAATCCATGCTTTACGGTCTGCGGCACTGTTCCAGTCTAGCCCGCTTTGAGCAAACTCTTTCTTCATCTCTGGTGTAAAGTCTGCTTTAGCACTTACTACTTCATCAGCAACAAACTCACCACGCACACGCTTTAGTTCGATGCCTTGTTGTTTTGCCCAATCAATAAAGTCTAAACAAGCAGGGCCACACATATCACGTTTGCCATACTTGCCACCAGTTGCTTTTAAAAACTTATCTACTAGACTGTCATTTATTTCATATGCTTCATCAATTGGAACGTCATCACGCCAAGTTAAATCTTTTGGATCAGCGACAACCACACGAATTTTATCTACACCTGCTTTTAGGTGTGCAAAATATCTATGATGCCCGTCAATGATTAACCATTTACCTTGATGTTTTGTAATAACGACGGGATTAATTTTTTCACCTGCTTGTATGGCTTTTACTAGTTTACCCATATTAGCGGCACTGATCTCATCATCCATTTTGTCAGCAGGCTCAAAAGGTGTAAGTTTGTTTACGTCTATTATTTTTGCAGGTTGTTTGTTATAATATTCATCATCGACATCAGAACCTTGATACTCAGGATTGGTCCACATAGTTATTTCTGCGCCTTCTTTAACTTTTGCTTCTGTATAAATGTCTTTGTATGTTGTTTTAGGAAAGTCTTTAACTAACTGTAGCAGTTGTTTACCTGGAATGTCAACACGGAAAATGTTAACGTCTACACCAGTGTTAAGTGCCGCTAACCAACGATGGTGCCCATCAATAATATAGTTGTCGCTACTAGCAATAATAGGCTTCTCAATCTTGCTTAACCTTAAAGCCTTTTCAACACCCTGATCACTAAACTCGCCTTGTATTGCTTTTAGCGAGTCTGCTGGCACTGTGTCTTTTGTGAATGTTGCGCCATTGTCCTTAAGGTAATCTAGAAATTCAGGGTAGTCTTTAGTTGCTACTTGTGGCATTTGATTACGCTTGATGCCCATTGTGTCTTTAGTATCTGGTTTAACAATTTTAAACTCTGCTAATCCTTCTGTACCATAATGTTCTTTATAATAATCTACTAGTGCTCTGTAATCAATGCCGGCAAAACTTTTTCCAATTTGCTGAGCATAATAACCTAAACCATGTTTTAAATTTCCATTGCGACTCTTCTTAACTAATACATTATGAAGTGTTTGTGCTGCCTTTTCATACTGGCGCGGTTGAGAAGTTTTACTTGCCCAACGTTTGAACATCGCATAAGGTGAGTCTTCTGTAAAGTCATTAATCTTCATGGTTAATCCATTGCTATCTTTACATTGCTTACGCTATTTTTCGGATCAAATTTAACAGGTTTGACCTTACTAATAGTACTCTGTCCAGCGCCTTGTCTAGCATCTACAGCGGCTTGTCTATCCAGTGCTGATCTTTCTTGATTATCTGCTCGTTTTAAAGCCGTATTTAGATCATCTCTTGTTTGTTTTGATACATGAGTATAATCATTGTATCTTTGATTATCTGTACCAATTTGATTAGCAAATTGTCTGACTCTTTGATTCCTAACCTTATCTTTCATTGAAATACTTTTATCAGCGACAGGTGTATTGACCACATTAATTCTGTCGTCTGGTGTTTTCTGATTTGTTATTTCGTTAATCTTCATGTATGTATTTATTTAAAAATGGATCTATATTGTTTAACGATAAATTTGGTTTATCCCAATAACTAACTACTTGTTTCAATTTATGCCTATAGTCTTGATAGGGTTTTTGTAATTCTTTTATTATACCGTCACTACCCCAGGCTTTGTCTTTATTTTCTTTAAACCAAATTAATACGTCTTGTCTTAGATATTCAGGCAATCTCCACAAATGCATAGGACTATTTCCATATGCAGGGCGTACATTTATTTCTACACCAGGAAACTCTTGTATCAACCACTCTATTAATTTTGGTGCTTGTCTAACACTTAAACTGTTTAGTGTAATATCCCAACATTCAATTTTAAAATTTTTATAGTATTGTTGCATGACAGCAACCTTATCTTCCCAAACTGTGCCTTGTCTAACATACTCATCAACAGCACCGTATCCGTCAATACTAACACGCAACTCTAAGTTATATTGTTTAAAACGCTGTATGTCCTTATCTTTGAGAAGTCTAGTACCATTTGTATTGATAACATAACGAGCATGTGGAGCATAGCCCATCATGTTGTGTAGTACATCTTCAAAGTTGTTTACATAGAAAGGTTCACCACCAGCCATGTAAACGTGCTGAAGGTTATCATCAATACCAGCAAGTATATTTTCCCAACTACTATCGTGATCCGCCCAGTCCATTAGTTTTGGATTGTGTTCTTTTTGTTGTCTTTCAACCTGTTCATCCAACCAACCATAATGTTTTGCCATTTGTGGTAATTGTCTATATAGTTGAACACTGCTATAACTATTACACATTATACACGCAAGATTACACATATTACCTAAACGTAAATCTAATCCTCGTATTATAGTATCATCAAACGGTTCGTGTGTGCCAAATGTACCACGCAATGCTTTTTGTCTAAAACTACGCACACCCTCTGCTTCTTTATCAAAGCAGAACTCACAACCCTTTGGGCAAAACCAACCCACAAGAGTTTCCCTGACTTCCTGGATCTCTAGTGAGTTCCATATATCGTCAAGTCTGTCTGTTTTAATATTATAGGGTAACTGGTGCTCAGAATTATTACAACATAATGCCGGGGCACCATGATGATTTATGTGAGGATAGTTCCACGGATACACACAATAGTTATATGGTTGCATGTTAAAATTTGTTTAAATCGAAACTAGTTTCGGATCTTTTAGGTAGTTTAGTTTTTAGATATTCTTGCCAACGTTCCTGGCGTTGGTTAAATGACAACCTTTTCTCTTCGTTGTCTTTGTGTAGACTAAGATATGCTTCCCAATCTTCTTTATCCATTTGCTAATCCTAGATTATATAGCGTATTGGGATCGCTGTTCTTTAAAACTTTTTTACTAACAAGTGGTTGTGGATGTCCAGAACCTCCAAAGAACTTCTTGGCCTGACGTTCAGTTTCGCCAGGTTTTACATCCACTGTAGTATTAACATTAGATACTATCTTACCATCTTCATTAATAATTTCTTCAATTAACATTATTACTCTTGAATGCTTTTTGTTACATTAGCATGTGACCAAGGCGTACCACTGTTCCATGCGTTGTATGTTGCTTCATCTGCGAAAGTCATTGTTCTTGTTGCACTTGCACCACCCTCGTCTAAAGTGTATGTACTAGTAATACCATCGACTTCACCCTCATGATCAGGTGGTAAGTATGCATTAATGAAAGCGTTAATGTTTTCAAAAACTGCGCCGTCTACAGTTGTATATTTGTAAGTTTTAGTAATTGCCATTGTATATCCTCCACAATTAGTTATATGTATTTATCCGAAAAGCCAATTCGATAACTCTGGATCGAAGTCAGAAAGTCTTACAGTTCCTGTCTTTTCATAATATTCAACTAAAGTTCTCATTTTTTCCTTCATTTCTAAATTTTCAATATATGGTTTTTCTAACTCATAAATAACATGTTCTACACCTTGTAGTTTGCTATCCCAAGATATTTTTGTTACAAACTTTTTGAAATAATCTAATGTTTCTTCCCTAAATTGCATAGGAATATTACTTAGGGCTAGTTCAGGTTTATTGACTACTGGTCTGATTTGTACTTTAGTATCGGGATACTGACTATAAACATAATCAATAAGAGGCTTTACATGTCTAAATGAAAATACATTGGCTGTGACGTCCCATACATTAAGTCTAAAGTTATTATAGTATTGATCCATCACTTTAAGTTTTTCTTCCCATACAGTTTCCTGTCGTGTAAACTCATCTGCTTTGCCCCAACCATCCACACTAAGTCGTATCTTAATTTTATGACCTTTAAACTTTTCCAAATCTTGTGGACGTAATAATCTTGTACCATTACTGTTAATGACAAAAACCGCATCTTTGGCAATATTACCAATTCTTTCCACTGTACTGATAAAGTTCTTTAGGTAAAATGGTTCTCCACCAGCCAAGTACACTCGCTTTAGTTCAGGAGTAACTACACTCATGATGTTTTCCCAGGATTTTTCATCGTCAGCCCAGTTAAAGTATTTTGCTTGATACTTTTCTAAGTCAGCCTCTAATCTACCTTTGGACCAGCCAAAATGTTCTGCCATCTCAGGTAATCGCTGATAGATACGATTACTATTTCCAGCGAAACACATAGTACATCTAAGATTACAAATATTTCCTAATCTTAAATCTAATGCCCTTATCTTTTCATCTTCAAAAGGTACTTGGCCTTGTTTGCCTGCCATCATCCCAAGAGTTTTTGTTCTAAAACTTCTTAAACCCCTGCGTTCTGGTTCATAACACTTAAAACAACCTTCAGGTTCCTCGCCTGCTTCAAACTGTCGGCGAACTTCAAGCATTTCCGGACTGTTCCAGATATACTCTAAACTATATTCGCTGATATGATAGGGTAGTTTGTGTTTGATGTTTTTACAGCATAGTGCTACATAACCATC
>Ga0255758_10002971_pt1 | contig 15261 bp, 18 predicted proteins | sample 011ome_24_FD_179958 | JGI IMG/M metagenome (GOLD analysis project Ga0255758, IMG submission 179958) | Coastal salt marsh microbial communities from the Groves Creek Marsh, Skidaway Island, Georgia - 011513CT metaG (version 2) | ecosystem: Environmental > Aquatic > Marine > Intertidal zone >...
TCAAAATTGCTACATTGGTTCTTTTAACTTTAACTATATGATCAAATAATTCGTCCATAACTATTGGCGAGACACCAGCGGTTGGTTCATCCAACATTAGAACTGTTGGCTTAATCATTAAAGCTCTGCCAAGAGCCACTTGTTGTCTTTGACCACCTGATAATTCTCCAACTAATTGATTTCGTTTTTCTTCTAAAATTGGAAAAAGATTATAGATCTCCTCAATAGTATCTCGAAAATCTTCTTTTATTAAAAAAGCTCCCATTTCTAAATTCTCTTCAACAGTCATTCCTGCAAATACATTTTTAGTTTGTGGTACAAAAGAAATACCTTCTTTAACTCTATCTTGAGGGGATAATTTCGAAATATCTTTTCCATTAATTTTAACATTACCGGATTTTAAATTTAACAAACCCAACATTGCTTTCATTGCTGTAGATTTGCCTGCTCCATTTGGCCCTAAGATTGAAACTATTTCACCTTTCTCAACATTTACAGAACAAGAATTAATAATATCTGGCCCATTTCCATAACCACCAGTCATTTTAATTCCTTCAAAATAAGCCATTATTTTGTATCCTCAAGTTTTGATCCTCTACCTAAATAACTTTCAATAACTTTCTCATCTTTTTTGGCATCTTCTACTGTACCTTCAAATAAAACTGAGCCTTCAGCCATTACAATAACTGGGTCACACAATCTTCCAATGAAGTCCATATCGTGCTCAATCATGCAAAAAGTATAACCTTTTTCTTTATTTAATTTTTCAATCGCAGTACCTAAATCTTTTAGCAAAGTTCTATTAACACCAGCGCCCACCTCATCTAGTAAAACAATTTTTGCATCGACCATCATTGTTCTTCCTAACTCTAATAATTTTTTTTGTCCTCCAGAAAGATTTCCAGCAAGTTCGTTGGTTAAATGGCCTAAATTTAAAAATTCTACAACTTCTTTTGCTTTTTCTTTAACTAATTTTTCTTCTGCTGCAACAAGATTAGGTTTTAATAAAGCTGTCATTAAATTTTCACCAGATTGATTTCCTGGTACCATCATCAAATTTTCTAACACAGACAAATTACTAAATTCATGAGCAATTTGAAAAGTTCTAAGTAAACCTTTAGAAAATAATTCATAAGAAGGAACATCTGTAATATTTTCATTATCAAATATAACGCTACCACTTGTACTCTTTAAATTCCCAGCAATTAAATTAAATAAGGTTGTCTTTCCAGATCCGTTAGGTCCTATAATACCAGTAATTGAACCTTTCTTAACTTTTAATGAACATTTAGAAACTGCTGCAAGACCACCAAAATATTTACTTAAATTATCTATCTCTAAAATATAATCTGACATTAAAGTTATTTACTTAATCTTTGATGAATACTATTTAGAACTTTAGTTATAGATTTATAGGTTCCTAATTTAATAAGTTCTTTTAATCCTTGTTCATTTAAACCTTTTGGTGTTTGAGAGTCTTTAACTAAAAATTTTAAATCTTTTTTTGAATTGATTATTGCATCTTCTGATAAAGCTAAAAACAAAGAAGTGATATATTTTTGAGCATCTAATTTTTTCACTCCTTTTTTAACTAGCCATTCACTCATTGCTCTTAAAATTTCATAATAAGAAGCCATCATGCCTGAGGTAGACCAAAAATTAATAGACAATTTTTCATTTTTAATTTCAACTGTGGTACCTAAATTATTAAAAAATTTTTTTACTTTAGCGTTTGGTGGGCATATAGGTATAGGCCCCTTTTTAAGAGAAATTGGTGGTAATGGTATAGCTCTAACTAAATCAATATTTTTAGTATTAATCATTTTTTTAAGTTGAACTAAAGTTATTGTAGAAATAAAGCTAATAATTGTTTGTTTTGGTTTAAATTTTAAATCTTTAATTATTTTTTCACCAACAGTAGGTGTAATCGATAGGAACACCCAATCAGAATTATCAATTATCTCTTGATTATCTTTTGCTATTATAACTTTTCTATATTTTTTTTTTAAATTTTTTGCAATTTTGCTATTTCTAGGAGAGATAATGATTTTTTTGTAATTTATTGAAGAATTACATATTCCTGTAATTACAGATGAAGCTATTTTTCCTGTTCCTATAAAACCTAATCTCATACTTGTAAAAATTTTTTATAGCAAATAATAGATTAATTTGTAAAAAAAGAACCTCTAATTCTCATAAGTTCTCTGCTCAAATCTTTATTTTCTTTAAAAGGACGTCTTCCATGAAGCCAGAAATAATTATTTGCAACTATTGCAGAACCAACTGGCAATTTAGTAATCACTTTATTTTTACTACCCTCTAACGAGTCAGATAATTTTTGTAAAAAAATACCTTGTTCCATATTTTTTGGCTCAGGAAATTGATCTATGTAAGATATTTGTGGCTTGCCATCGTTATCTGGAAAAAAAATTGGATGCTCCACCTTGTAATCAACATTTTTACTTTTTGGAGATCCCCAAACAAAATTTTGTTTTCCAATCGGATCATTGTAAAGCTCATCGCAATATTCCCAGTCGTCTAAGTGTAGCATTGCAGTTTCTCCACCTTCAACATTTTTTTCTTCTAATTTGGACATTAACAACCAATCTGTAATTTCCTTAACATACGTTCCATCTGTATGCAGATCCATATTTATATAAGCTTTTCTTAAATATGAGTCACTCTTGTCCTCGTGCTTAACATGAAACCTGGCATAATATTTTCCAGCCATAGCATCATGATTTGGATTACCAATTAAGTAAGCAATTGCAGTTGATAGCTTAACTAAAAATATATCATCTATTTTTGAATTTAAATTTTCTGGTCCAATAACAAAACATCCTGAACTTCTGTCATGCAAAATTTCATTTAAAAATTTACTAAGCTGATTGCTAGATAAATCATCTAAATATTTTGCAATTGTAAATCTTGTAAAAGGTTTGTATTCAATCGCAGTTAAATCAAATCTGGAAAATTTTTCTGATAATTTGTCTAATACATCATCTCTAATTCGAATATTGATTATTCTATTAGAAGATAAATGATTTGAAACATTAAATCCGGATATATTCATTATAGAGAAAATATATAATATAAATATTGATTTAAAAGTCTAAAAATAATTATTCAAAACTGCCATAGCGAATGCTGAAAATATAGCTGGATAAACATAATTTTTTTTTGAAATAAAAAAAATTAAAAGACTTAATGCCACAACAATAAATCTACTAGTGTAACTAGCATCTATAAGAACCCCTGCTGGAAAAATAACAGTTCTTGCAATTAAAGCAGCTAATGTTGAATAAGCTAAACAATTAAACCAAGTAAATAGTTTTGAGGTTTCTTTAATTTTAACAGATGACAATACTCCTAAAAATCTTGATAAAAAAGTTGCTAAAGATGTAACTAAAATTGCATAAAAAATATTAATGTGCATTTAATTCACCTATAAAATAAGCGATGGTACCAGCTACAAAACCACCTAATAAAATTGACCATTCTGGAGAAAAAAAATAAAAAATAGGACCTAATAATGCTCCTAAAATTACTGAGAATACTATTTGAATAGTTTTCATAGCTCCAACCATCATGCAAATAAAATAAATTGGGTTTAAAATTGCTAAACCCATCAACATATCTTTATTAAGGTACTCTGATAAATAAAAACCTAAGATTGTTCCAATAATTGAAACAGTCCAGGTTGCAGTTCCAATTCCTATCCAAAAATCTACTCTATATTTTTTATCAATATTTTGATAATTGCTTCGCATTATTAACCATGCTGAAATTGCAATAAAATGACATGATAAATAATATTTCCACTTAGGCTGATCCTCGTGCATCATTACTGGAAATAATGCAACTGCCATTGGATAAAGACGAGCATTGACAAACCAGACAGCAATAAAAATTGATAACAAAGATGCTCCAACTAAAATTGACTCAGCCATAACCAAAGAACCTGGTAATGCATAGGTCAACATTGTTGAAAATACACTTTCTTGAATTGTAAAACCTAAATTTTTAAATAACGCACCTATAGCAATGAAACAACAAGCCAAAGCTATTGCTGGACTATCAGGTTTTAAAATTGATCTAAAACCTTTGAGAAAATAATCTCTATTAATCAAATTAGCCGCCTAAAAATAATCGACCAACATCAGGATTGTTTAATAACTCGTCCCCTTTTCCTGCTATTGCAGTTTGACCCGATACCAGAACATATCCTATATCTGAAAATTCTAATCCCTTTTTTGCATTTTGCTCGACTAAGACAATTGTCTTTTTGTCATTTTTTTGAAGATCTCCTAAAATTTCAAAAACCATATCTATATACTTTGGCTCTAAACCAATAGAAGGTTCATCAACTAATAATATTTCTGGATTCATAATTAGTGCTCTAGATATTTCTAAAAGTCTTCTCTCCCCACCAGAAAGAACTTTTGCCTTTTGGTTTCTTCTTTCAGATAATCTTGTGTATTTTTTTAAGACATTGTTTGCTGCCTCTTGAGATTCTTCAGTGTTGTCTTTAATAAAGCCCCCCATCAACAAATTTTCTTCTACGGTCATATCTGGAAATACAGAATTATCTTGAAGTATATAAGCCACTCCCGCAGATTTTAATTTTTCAGCTGGAGATAAAGCGGTTACATTTTTATTATTGATTATTACATCTCCAGAATAAATATTTGTAAACCCATAAATAGAGTGAAGTACAGTAGATTTACCTGCACCATTGGGTCCAATTAAACATAAAGACTGACCTTTGTCACAAGTTAAGTTAAAATCATGAAGAATTTCCATTTTTCCATAACCTGCTTTTAAGTTTTTAATTTCTAAAAAATTAGAGTTATTTGATAAGTTTAATAAAACCGTTTGCGAAACTTCTTGTTTAATTTCACTAGATTGCTCATGAACTTCATCTACAGAAACAACTGTGTCAGCTTTTCCTTCTCCATAACCTCTAATTTTTTTTTTATCCATTATTTAATGAGCTCCTAGATACGCATCAATCACTCTTTTATCGTTTTTAATTTCTTCAGGCTTGCCATCTGCAAGCATTTTGCCATGAGCCATACAAAAAATATGTTCAGCTAAATTCATTACAACCCTCATGTTATGTTCAATTACAAATAAAGTAATATTATATTTTTCATTAATCTTTATTAATCTATTAATAATACCATTTATCAAAGTCGGGTTAATACCAGCTGTTGGCTCATCTAACATAAGCATTTTTGGTTCATTCATTAAAGCCATTGCAAGTTCTAGTAATTTTTGTTGACCAAAAGATAACTCTCCTGCTCTTAAATTTCTTTTTTCATACAAACCAACAAACGATAAAATTAATTCAGCTTCATCATCAAGTTCTTTCGGCAATGTATCAAACATTTTGAAGTAATTATTAGAGACTTTTTTGCTAATTTTCATATTCATCATACAAGACATTTGTCCATAAATTTTTGTTTGCTGAAAAGTTCTTAACAAACCTAATGGTGGTATCTCGTGAACAAGCATTTTTGATAATTCTTTACCTTCAAATTTAATTGATCCAGTATCAATTGGGTGTGTTCCAACTATTGAATTAAATAAAGTAGTTTTTCCAGAACCATTAGGTCCAATTAATGCTACAATTGAACCTTGCTTAATGCTTAATGATATATCTTCATTAGCTCGTACACCACCGAAAAACTTTGAGACATTTTTAACTTCTAAAATATTAGTCATCTGTATTTATTTTTACCTGTGCCAATCTTGCTTTATGATCTATTACTTCACCAAACCATTCTGGTTTATTATTTCTAAGCCAACCCATAATTCCTTCTGGGAAAAAAGTTACAATTATTACAATTAAAAAACCTAGTGCAACAAGTTGCCATCCAAGGAAAAATGTCCAAAAAAATTCTTTGAATACTTGAAAAATTAAAGCTCCAATGATTGGCCCCCAAAGAGTTCCTTTACCTCCAAGGATAGTCATTAAAACCATATAAACTCCAAAGGTTGCTCCAGCAAAAGCAACTTCGGTTGGTTCAATATATCCGTTTATATTTCCATATATTCCACCAGCTATTCCCATAAAAAATGCGGAAACAACCCAACCTGAAACTTTGTATCTCATAGTTGGTACTCCCATAGCTTCAGCTTTATCTTCATTGTCTCTAATTGCGGTTAAAATTAATCCAAACCTAGTGCTAAATAGCCATCTCAATACAAAAAAAGTAATAATGAATAAAACAAAACTCAAATAATAGAAAAAATTCATTCCTCCACCTAAAATTTCTAAGTCTTGACCATCAACTTTTGGCCAAACAGGAACTGTCATTCCTTGACCACCGCCCCAAATAGAAACACTAGTAGCGAATTCACCTGCAGCAATTCCAATCCCTAAGGTTCCAATTGCAAAATAATGACCTCTTAGACCTAAAATCAATGAGCCCAAGAAACCCGCAATTAATGCTGGTATTATTCCAGCTAACAACAATCCTAATGGTAAACCAATAAAATATTGTTTAACTGTATGTACAAAAGTTTTAACACCACCTGCTGCAGTCCATTCTGCTAAATCAAATGCATATGATATTTGGGTAGAAGCACAAATATACATTCCTAATCCGAAGAATAAAATATTTCCAAAAGTGTTATACCCCATTTTGCCTCCTTGGATATTCCAGGTTGAAGCAAAAACCATAAATATCCAAAGTTCAGATAGTTGAACTCGATACACTGGCATTAAGCTAGGTAAAAAAATACCAGCTATAATTATTGCAATTATTGCGGTAAATTCTTTTTTATCTTTCATTATTTTAAGTACTCTCTTTTTTTCGCAAGTTTTTTGCTTCTATAAACCAGAATAATTACTAGTAATGAAAATATAAAACCAATTCTAAACTCTTGACCAATAAGATAAGCTGAAAACTCTTCAAGAGCTCCTAAACCTAAACCTGAAGCTAATACTCCTGGAATATTTCCAAGTCCAGCTATAATTACAATCATGAAAGAACGAACTGTATAAGGAAGACCAATATAAGGATGCAATGTGTAAGTCATTGCCACAAGTGATCCTGCCAATCCACATAAACCTGCATTGATAGCATAAGTGTATGCATAAACTTTTTCAGTATCTACCCCTAGAATTCTTGCAGCTCTAGCATTTTGTGCGGTGGCTCTTATTGCTCTACCTAGTTTAGAAATTTTCATAAAATAAATTACTGCTATTGCACCAATAATAGATACAACAAATGAAAACACTTTAACTAAAGCAAGAGTAATATTGTGGTCAAATAAAAAAATTGTACCAAAACCAGTTAGAGCAGTCTCAACTTGTGAACCAAAGATCATGTTCATAAACTGCTGAATCATTATACTTATTCCAAATGTTGCCAAGATTGAAATGAACATATCTTTATCAACCACCCTAAATACAATTATACGATAAAGGATATAGCCTAAGATAAATAAAAATAAGAACGAAAAAGGCATTCCATAAATTGGGTGAATACCTAATTTGTAGACTGCAAACGTAATGTAGCCACCTAGAATTACATATTCACCTTGAGCAACATTAATAATATTCATTACACCCCAAACTAAAGCCATACCATATGCAACAAGTGCAAATATAGAACCTACCATCAATCCATCAAGTAACGCTTGAAGATTTAAAAAAGGTGCTTGAATTAATATCATTTTTTATTTTTTAAAAAAAAATAGCCGCCTCACTTTTGTGAAGCGGCTATAATTATAATTTTATCTATCAGACCATTTAGGTATTGGATAAATTAATTTAGCTTCTGCCCATTTAACTGGTGCCACAACATTGTTTTTTCCATCTTGAACTTGGAATAAAACCATTGGCTTACTAGTATTTTGTCCAGCAGCATTAAATTTAATTGGTCCATAAAAAGTCTGCATATCAGTTTGTGCTAAAGCATCTCTAACTTTATCTTTATCAAAACTATTTGCTCTCTCAAATGCCTCTTTATAAACTAATAAAGCAGCTGAAGACTCTGCAGCTTGATATGGAGGATCATATTTGTAAATGCTTTCAAATAATTTCGCATAATCTTTTCCACTTCCAAAGAAACTATCTTTGTATGCTAAAGATTTATGCCATTGAGCAGCACAAAGCACATAGTCTCCGCCACCACCTAAGTTTTTATTAATTGCAGCAGCATCACAGTGCGTCATAGCAATCATAGGTACATCAACTTTTAGGTCGGTAATTTGTTTTACCCCTGTCATTGCACCTTTAGAGTGTCCAGAAACAATTAACAAATCTGGTTTTAAAGCTTTAACTTTTTGTAAAGTAGCAGTCATATCATTTAACTCTTTTGGAAGAGCATCATCGATAACAACTTTCATGCCATTTGCTTTAACTCTATCCATTACTCCTAGTTTTACATCAAGTGAAAATGCATCTTGTTCAAAAGCCATAGCAACAGTTGCATTTTTCTTCTTCTCAGCCATTAAATCAACTGCAGAATTTAAGTATTGATCAGCTGAATTTAGTACAGCAAACAAATATTTATATCCTTTAGTGAATAACGCTCTTGAAGCACCATTGGCTTCAACCATTGGAACTCCAAATTTTTCCGTTACTGGAGCAATAGCAATAGTTAATCCAGAACCATAAGGTCCTAACATATACTCAACACCATCTTGTTCAATAAGTCTCTGAGCTAAAGCAGCAGCTTTAGCAGCATTAGACTCATCGTCATAATATTGAATTTCTAACTGGTATGTTTTACCACCAACTTTAACTCCACCTGCCTCGTTTATGATTTTAGCTCCTAGATCATAACCTCTTTGAGTGTGTTCGCCGTTAGTTGCATATTTACCTGTTAGAGAAACTGCAGCACCTAACACTATTTTATCACCAACTACCTTCGCGAAAGATAAAGTTGAATATGAAAATAATAGGGCTAATGCTGAAATGAAAGTAACAATTATTTTTTTCATTATATATCCCCTTTTAATAATTAATTATTAATTAATTTAACTTGTAAAAGTTAATTTATTCAAGTGAAACATTGTCTTATTAATTCAATATTGCTGATTAAATGCAATTATTAATGCAATTATTAATAAAACACTCGCAGAAATTGTATTAATGATTTTTGGATTTGCTTTTATCCATGTGATTAGTTTTTGCGCTAATAATGCGTAACCCATTAAAGATATAAAATCTAAAACAATATAAGTGAAAATTAAAATTATAAACTGAAAAATAAAGTTTCCATTAAAATCTATAAACTGTGGAAAGATAAAAGGAAAAAATAACCAAGCTTTAGGACTAGTCCCTGCAACTAAAAAACCATCTCTAAAAAAAGAAAGATCACTTTTTTTTATTATATTTTCAGTACTTAAATTTTTTGGAACTGAAGTATAGATGTCATAAGCTAAATATAATAAATAGGTAACTCCAATCCATTTAAATGTATTCAAAAATCCAGGATGATCAGAAAAAAAAGTTCCTATTACAAAAATAACTAATGTAGCTTGTATTAAATTTGCCGTTACATCGCCCAAAGCTGTCCAAATACATTTTTGAACTCCATAATTCATCGAATAAGAAATAATTACTATTCTTGGAGTACCAGGAGTTATGAAAAGAAAAATTATTATTTGTAAAAATAGCAAGAAATCAAGTGGAAGCATTTTAATGAGTTGGATAGTCCTTAAAAACCGGGAGCTAAAGATGGCTAAGAAGGACTATCTTATAAATTTTAGCATAACCCATTAAAAAATGCATTATTGATTTTTTTCAAATATAAAGGATTTATGAAAAAAAAAGGTCACACCCCTATTACTAGGGTGAAAAATCCTGAGCCCAATATTGAAGATCCAGATTGGATTATATGGGCAGCCTGGGCAGATCGCATCACTTTTGAAGATATTAAAAAAAATACAGGAAAAACTGAGTCTGAGGTAATCAAGATAATGCGCAATACTCTTAAACCTTCATCATTTAGATTGTGGAGAAAAAGGGTTCATGAAAAAAGTATCAAACATAAAAAAAAATTTGAATATTCTAGAAAACAAATGACTAGTAAAATTAAAAAGAATGATTACTTATAAGGAATGAAAAATATTACTATTTATACTGGTCCACTTTGTAACTACTGTGAAGCAGCAAAGAGATTATTGGCGAGAAATAATGCTCCCTACAAAGAAATTAATATAGCAACTGTTGATGGTGCTATGGATGAAATGATAAAAAAAGCAAATGGCAAAAGAACTATTCCGCAAATTTTTTTTGATGACCAGCATATCGGTGGGTATGACGATATTAGAGCTCTTGAAAAAGAAAATAAACTTCAAGAAATGTTAAAATAAACTTACTCTTTAGGCTTAAAAGTTAAGCAAACACCATTATTACAATATCTTTTACCAGTTGGTTGAGGTCCATCTTCAAAGATATGTCCGTGATGACCACCACAATTCTTACAATGGTATTCTGTTCTAGGATAACCTAACAAATGATCTGTTTTAGTTTCAAAAACATCTGGTAGAGACTCATAAAATGATGGCCACCCAGATCCACTTTCATATTTTGTTTTTGAGTCAAATAATTTTACTCCACAATTTGCACAATGAAAACTTCCTTCTCTTTTTTCATTATTTAAATCACTAGAACCAGGCATTTCCGTTCCATCTTCAAACATTACAAGTTTTTGTTCTGCTGTAAGTTCTTTATTTATTTTTTTTACCATTAACTATTTATCTCTCTAATTGGCTTTCCAGCAACACATGCTTCTAACCCTTCTATCATTTGAGTATAAAAAATATTATAATTTTCAGCAGTAACATATCCAATATGAGGAGTTAGTAAAGCGTTGGGTAAAAATCTTAATTTATTATTTTCAGGCAAAGGTTCTTTCTCATAGACATCTAAACCCGCACCTAAAATTACATTTGTAGATAATGCAATAATCAAATCATCCTCATTAACAATAGGTCCTCTTGAAGTGTTTATTAAAAAGGCTGTTTTTTTCATTTGATCAAGTTCTTTTAAAGTAATGCAATCTTTATAACGCTCACCACCTTGAACATGTATTGATAAAAAATCTGAATGTTTAATTAAATCTTCTTTACTACATGGCAACACATCAAGCTCTTTGCATTTATTTAAATCTAAATTTTCACTCCAGGCCATGACTTCCATGCCAAAAGCTTTTCCAATTTTTGCTACTTGAGAGCCTACTCTTCCAAGTCCAATCAATCCTAGAATTTTACCTCTTAATTCAAAACCAACCGTAGTTTGCCAATACCCTTGGTACATATTATCTATTTCCGTTTTGAGATTTTTGGCTAATCCTAAAATTAAAGCCCAAGTTAGCTCACAAGTGGGATTGAAATTAATCTCTGTACCACAAACAATAATTTTTCTTTTTTTTGTAGCTTCTAGATCAATTGCTTTATTTCTTGATCCACTGGTGATTACAAATTTTAATTTATTTAAATTGTCGACTAAATTTTTAGTGATGGGAGTTCTTTCTCTCATTATTAATAAAGCTTCAAAATCAGCTAATTGCTCAATAGCATCAGCTTCATCTATAAAAGGTTCGCTAAAAATTTTAAATTCATATTTTCCTGATAATTTTTTTAAATCCACAAACTCCTGAGAAACATTTTGATAATCATCCAATATTGCAACTTTAAGCATTTTTAATTTCCTTATTTGATAAAAATAAACCTAATATAATTAAAATTGCTCCAATCAAATGAAAAAATTGAAATTTTTCATCATATATTCCTATAGCAAAAATAGTGCTAAATAATGGTATTAAAGATAAAGAAATACCTGCTCTGTTTGCACCTACAATCGATACAGCCCCAGCCCAACAATAATAAGAGCCTATGCTTGGAAAAAGAGCTAGAAAAATTAAAGTATAAACAAGATTAATATCAAATTTAATTACTTGCCCATTAGTATATTCGTATAAAAATTGTGGCAACACACTTATAAGTCCAAGTGTACAAACAACATGTACTAATGTTAAAAGTGGTAAAGTGAATTTTTTTCTCTTTAATAAAGTTGAGTAAATACCCCAAGTTAGAGCGCCACCTACCATAATTAAATCTCCCTTATTAAAATTTAATGAAAGTAAAATATCTAGTTTAAGTTTTGTTATAATTGCTATTATTCCTAATACTGAAATAATTAGACCTAAAATTTGAAACTTATTAGTTTTTTCAACTTTAAATAAAAAGCAAAGCAAAATTATGATTGCAGGGATTGCAGCATTAAATAAGGAGGCGTTGATTACTTGCGTGTGGATCAAAGCTAAATAAGTAAAAGAATTAAATAATCCTACACTTGTAAATCCTAGCAAAAATAATATTGGTAAATTTTTAAGAATAATATCTTTGTATTTAATAATTTCTTTGTAAGTAAATGGTAACAAAATAAACCAAACAAGTGTCCATCTATAAAAAACTAAAGATAAAGGAGGAATATCTGTTAAAAAAGCATATTTTCCAACAATGAAATTACCAGCCCAAAATAAAGATGCACATACCAGCATTATATATGCTTTGGTGTTTTGCATGAATTAACTGAATCTTTTTGAGCTATAAGGTTCTAAATTTAGATTTGTATTTTCTTTAGCTATCATTCCAGAAACAATCTTTCCAGATATTGGTCCTAATGTCCATCCTAAATGATGATGACCAAAACAATAAAAAACATTTTTATGATTTTTAGATGGTCCCATAACAGGTAAAAAATCAGGTAAAGTTGGTCTAAAACCTAGCCATTCATCCTCATGTTCAGGTAAATCTCCTAACATATATTTAGCATTGTTTATTAAATTTTTTATTCTTGATTTTGATAAGGGGTTATTCAAACCTCCAAATTCAACAGTACCCACTACCCGCAAACCTTGTTCCATGGGAGTAATTCCAAATCCTCTATTAGAAAAAATTACAGGTCTATTTAAAAGATGATCACAATTTTTAAAATGCACATGATATCCTCTTTCAGTATCCAGTGGTATTTTCTCATCAAGTTTATCTGTTAGTTTTTTTGAAAATGCTCCACAAGCAATTACAATTTTATCAAAAATAAAACTTTGGTTTTCAGTTTTAAGAATTGGTTTTTCATCATCAAAGCTAACTTCTTGAACATTTAATTTTTTAAATTGTCCACCTTTCTTTAAAAAAAGTTCAAATAATTTTAAAAGAATTTTTTTAGGATTTCTGGCATGCCTAGCGTAAGGATAATATACCCCAGCATGATAAAAAGGTTTAATATGAGGTTCTAAATCATGGATTTCATGTTTGTTTACTAATTGTTGTTTAACCCCCAATTCGTCTCTAACTTTAATCTCCAATTCTCTACTTTTTAAATCTTTATCCGTCCAAATATATAAAATACCTTTATTCTCAACTAATCCTTCAAGATCAATCTCATCAAATAATTCATCATAAGCTGGTAAAGCTAAATCTAAAATTTGATGCATATTTTTTGCTGTATGCATCATTTTATTTTGAGAAGAATTTAAAATAAACTTTAAGAACCAAGGAATCATTTTTGGCACATAGTTCCATTTTAAAGCAAGAGGGCCCGAAGAGCTTAAAAGCATAGCAGGAACATCAGCAAGTACATCCGGTCTATTTAAAGGGACAGAAGCATAAGGAGAAAAATGCCCTGCATTACCGTATGATGCAGCTGGACTTCCTGGTTCATCTCTATCAAAAATAGTTACATCAAAACCTTTTTTTTGAAGAAATAAAGCATTGGACACTCCTTGTATTCCACTTCCAACTATTCCAACTTTTATATTTTTGTTCATGGCGACTTATATAATTAATATCTAATTTTTATTAGGCGACAAATTATACTTTAGGGTTATGCTATAAGTTGTTTGTTATTAATTTTAGCACTCAATACTATAGCAAAACCGATCATTGTAGCGAGCATAGATGAGCCACCATATGACATGATTGGGAGTGGAGACCCAACTATAGGTAGTAATCCTGTAACCATTGCCATGTTTATGGTTACATATAAAAAAATAGAAAAAGCAAAACTAAAGCAAAATAACTTAGCAAAGTGGCTTCTTGAAATAATACCTATGTAAATAATTCGATAAAGAATGGCTGCATAAATCAACAATAAAAATAAAGATCCAAAAAAACCAAACTCTTCTGAAAACAAGGTAAAAATAAAATCTGTATGTTTTTCAGGTAAAAATTCCAAGTAACTTTGGGTCCCTTTTAAATAGCCTTTCCCAGTAAGTCCTCCTGAGCCTATAGCTATTTTTGATTGAATTATTTGATATCCAGCACCTAAAGGATCCCTATCTGGATCCAAAAAAGTTAAAATTCTCATTTTTTGATATGGCTTTAATAGCGAGATCACAAAAGGTAATGAAATAACAAAAGTTATAAACGAATAGCTAAAATATTTAATCTTTAATCCTGATAACCATAAAACTATTATGCCGCTCAAAGCTATCAAAATAGAAGTTCCTAGATCAGGTTGTCTGATAACTAGCATAATGGGAATAATTATTATCGCAATAGAAGTTATTATTGGTGTAAAATTGTTAACATCGTTAATTTTTAATCGATGATAATACTTTGCAAGGCAAAGAATAATCGCAACCTTCATTAACTCAGATGGTTGAAGATTTATAAAATAGAAATCGATCCATCTTTTTGATCCTGAAGCCTCTACCCCAAAAATTGTAACCCAAATTAATAGACCTAAAACAATTAAGTAAATAAAATAAGACAACTTATGCCAAAATTTAATTGTAAACATTGATAAAAAAATCATCATTGGAAAAAAAACTATAAATTTCACAAAGTGACTTTTAGTGTGAAACAAAATTTCACCGCCATCTGTTGAATACATAGTAAAGATGCTAATCGCTCCTAATAAAATAATAAAAAATAATAAAAAATAATCTAAATTTTTTATTTTTTGAATTATTGATAATTGATTGTCTAATTTGGTATGTTGAAACATTTAAATATCTAGATGATTTTTTTCTTTTAACTTTTCTCTAAGTTCGTGTTTATCGATAACCATTTTAAATAATTCTTTAGCCATAGGTGCTGCTGCTGAACTTCCGGATCCACCATGTTCAACTATTATACTCATAGCATATTGTGGAGATTTATATGGTCCAAACGCTATATACAAAGCATGATCTCTTTCTTCATATGGAATTTCAGCAGTATCTAAATCAAGTTCTCGATCTAACTTGGTAATTCTTTTAACTTGAGCAGTGCCTGTTTTACCTGCAAATT